>Ga0181529_10000323_pt1 | contig 71656 bp, 54 predicted proteins | sample PEATcosm2014_Bin_36_FD_119763 | JGI IMG/M metagenome (GOLD analysis project Ga0181529, IMG submission 119763) | Peatland microbial communities from MTU Mesocosm Facility, Houghton, MI, USA - PEATcosm2014_Bin10_30_metaG | ecosystem: Environmental > Terrestrial > Soil > Wetlands > Peat | place...
CCATCCCCCAGCCCACCGCCTCGCCGTGCAGCAGCGTCTTATAGCCCGTCGCCTGCTCCAGCGCATGGCCGACCGTGTGGCCAAAGTTCAGAATCATGCGCAGACCGCACTCGCGCTCGTCCAGATGCACAACCCCGGCCTTCATGCGGATCGACGCGGCAATTACCTTCTCCAGGGCTTTGGGATTGCGCCCCAGCACATCGCTCGCATGTTCTTCCATAAACCGCACCAGTGCCCGGTCGCGGATGATGCCCGCCTTCACACTCTCCATCAGCCCGGCGCGCAGCTCGCGGTCGGGCAGCGTGGCCAGCACGCCGACATCGGCAAAGACCGCCAGCGGATGATGAAACGCGCCTACCAGATTCTTGCCCTCGGGCAGGTTCACGCCGGTCTTGCCGCCCACGGACGAATCCACCTGCGCCAGCAGCGTCGTCGGAACCTGAATGTAGGGAATGCCGCGCATGAAGATCGCGGCCACAAAGCCGCCCACGTCGCCCACAATCCCGCCGCCAAAGGCAATCAACAAGCTGCCGCGATCCCCGCCCGCCTGCGCCATCTGCCGCAGCAGGCCTTCCACGCTCTTGAGCGTCTTGTGTTCCTCGCCGGGCGGTAAAAACATCGCAATCGGCGGTTCATCGAACGAACTCAGGAAAGCCTGCCCCCATAGCCCCCAGATCGGCGCCGAGGTCAGCACAAAGACTCGCCGCGGCAATTTGCCCACGACTCGCTCGATGCGCGGCCCCAACGACTCAACCAGCCCGCTGCCCGCCATCACGTTATACTTCGCCGAAGGTGTCTCTACACGTATCGTCTGCACAATACTCTAATCCTAAAGCACGCCTCGTCGAAGGGAGGACTGCCCGTCCACGACCCCAGCCCTCTTTATACAATTCAATCCTCTTCCGCCGAAGGTCTCCCGACTCGTATCGCTGGCACGGTACTTCTATCCTGAATGTACACTCGCCAATCTCCGGCTTTTTGATATTGATGCAAATTTCTCTTGACATCGATGGGGTTTTATAGCGATACTCTCGAAACCACGGACCCGCAACGGGCCCTCATCTCAATCCCCGGAAAGGAAGGTATGACCATGTCAGACAAAATTCAACCCAAGATCGAAGGCACGCTCCACATTCACGTGACGGAGAACATCCAAATCGAAGCATTGACTGAGATTTTCAGAAGTGTCGGGACGCTGACAGGTCATCCCCTCTGCGGCATTCTGGGAGTCGATGTCCGCCTGAGCGCCGACAAACCGGCCTGATAGCTCTCAGACTGCGAAGCTACCGCTTTTGCATTCAATCATCGCTTCTGAAAACTGCACGGAGGGGTCTATGCCCGGCTTCGAAGCAGCCTTCGGTGGCCGGCACATGCCTGCGCTGGCCACCACATATGAGGGGGGCGATCCCGCTCTGCTTGAGCGTCTGGTTGAGCTAGTCGATCTCCTCGAAATTGCCCCCGACACCATTGTCGGTTCGGAGCGGGGACAATACATTCTCCGCCCGGAGGTGCTCGACGAGTACGCCGGCGTCTCTTCGCGCGTGGGACTGATTGCGCATGGAATCGGCCTCTCCATCGGCTCATTCGACCAGTGGAATCACGATTACCTGCGCCTGCTGGATGAGCTCTTCGCGCGCTTCGATCTCCTCTGGCACAGCGAACACCTGGCCTGCACCGTCGTGGCGGGAGAAAGCCTCGGCACCATGCTTTCCATGCCCCGCACTCAGGAGGCGCTCGATCTGGTCAGCCGCCGCGTCGAGCTTCTCCAGAAACTCTATCCGGTTCCGTTTCTGTTGGAGCACGTGATCCAGATACTGCCCGATGCGCCCGCGGAGTTCACCCCGGCCGGCTTCCTCAACGCCATTGCCTCCCGCACCGGATGTGGCCTGGTTCTGGATGTGTACAACCTGGAATGCGACTCGCATAACCAGGGCCTGAATATCCATGCCTTTCTCGACGAGCTGAATCTCGCGGCGGTGGTCGAGATGCATCTAGCCGGAGGCGTTCAGTACGAGGGCTTCCAGCTCGATATCCACTCCAGCATCACCCATGAGAGCACCGTCACGCTCGCCTGTGAGATCGTCCGGCGCGCTCCCAATCTGCGCGCCGTCACCTTCGAGTACCTGAAGGAAGCGGTCGGATTGCTGGGCCATGATGCCATCTGCGGCGAGCTCCAGCGCCTACGGCAAACGGTCCTCCCTCAGGCGGTGCTCCAATGACCCAGTTGGAACTCCAGCAGCGCGGCGTGTTGAATCTTTTAAAATCCCGCGGCACGCCTCCCCGCGACCCCTGGCTGCGTCTCGTCGAAGGCTCCCGCGAACTGGCCATGCTGCGCAAGATTGCCATCTGGTGGCGCACCTTCCAGATCGAAGCCCAATGCCGCCAAACCTCCCGCCTGCTCAAGCGCCTGGGATCCTTCGAGGCGCTGGTCACGGATTACTTTAACCGCAACGCTACCTCGCCCTTCATTGAAGAACTCAGCCGAAGCTTTCTTCGTTCGCTTGAGCAGCACTATGATCCCGTGGTCCGGGCCGTCTCGCAACTGGAGTACGCGGCTCTGAACGCCCAGGCGGGCCTCCCGGTGGCCTGCGAGATTCTCTGGGACCGCCATCCGGATTTAGTCTGCCGAGCCATCGAGAGCGGCGCGGAACTTCCCCCTGCGGAGCCGGACTGCTTCTATCGGCTCAGAATTAGCGGAAGCCAGCCCTTCACGCTAACCTGCACCCGCGAATCCACCCTCGAAGTAAGCTGATGAGCCTCCGGCAACCCCTGATCCTCACCCCAGCCAAAACAACGGAACAAGGCCAAGCAACGCCAGCGTAACCAGCATCGCCAGCGCCTGTATGCCGGTCTTGCGGTCGGCCAGGCTGTAGGCGTAGCACCCTTTCGCAATGTTATTGCTGGCGGCGGCGATGGCCACCGCGCCGGCCGCGACCTTCAGCGGCGTCAGCGTGCCCGCCGCCTGCGTCAGGCCCATGATGAACGGGTCCACGTCGCTGACTCCCATCACCGCGGCCAAAGTATTTACTCCCGTTCTTCCCAGATAAGTGACGGCTAACTGGGTAATGATCAGCATGGCCAGAAAAAGTCCGGCAAAAAGAAAGGCAGTCAGTAACTCCAGCGGATTATTCGGTTCGGCCTCCCGTTGCACATCCTGAGTATTCTTATCTGCCCAGCGCGACCAAAGCCAGCCGCCCCCGACCGCCACGCCAGCCAGCACAAGAAAGGGAATGTAAAGCGTGAGCATAAGTTGCCGGTTGAAGAGCGCAAGAAGAATCACCAGCCGCAGGTACATCATCCCGCAGGCGATCAGGATGCCGCCGGCGAAGAGATGCGGGCGCAGCTCGCGCTTAGCCCGGCGCGCCATCACGACGGTAGTGACCGTGGAGGAGTAAGCGCCGCCCAGCAGCGCCGCCAGCACGATCCCGCCTTGTCCCTTGGTCAGCTTTTGCAGCACATAGCTGGCGTATGAGACCGTGCTGATCGCCACCACCACCAGCCAGGTCTTGAAGGGATTGATATGGAACTGGCTGAATTCCTGATTGGGCAGAATCGGCAGAATGACTCCGCTCAGGAAGAGAAACTTGGTGAAGGTAAAAATCTCATTGGGAGCGATGCGCACGGCGAGCTTTTCCAGAGCGGCCTTCAGATCGAGCAGCAGCAGGCAGGCCACGCCCAGCGCGGTGGCAATCCATAAATGCCCGTAACAGGCAAGCGCGCCCACCAGGAAGGTTGCCAGGCCGGAGATCTCGGAGGTAACTCCGGCGGCTTGGACCGTGGAAATCTTGTGCCAGTAGGAGACGAGTAGAAAGCCCGCGACGACCAGAAAGCCCACAGCCACCGGCAGCAGTTGCGTGCCCGCCACCAGGGCCATGGAGTAGCCGATCAGGCCAATCAGCGGGAAGGTGCGCACTCCTCCGAAAGAGTAAGTGCCTCCTGACCCCTTGCGCTCCTCTCGCTCCAGTCCTATCAGAAACGACAGGAAGAGAACCAGAACAATCTGCACGGCTTCTGGCGGCAGCTGCTTGTAAATCTCCATTCGCGTCGAGCCTCCGAAAACAATCTGCTAGTCAGCTTACACTGTGTCACGGTTACAGGGCGACCAGTCCAAATAATTATTTCGCAAAGTGTCTCCGCAAAAGCAAAGCGGCGGAGCCGTTAAGTTCCGCCGCTTCTTGGTCTATCAGCTGCCTGATGCAGCATTCAGATTACCTGCGTCCGCCGCCGCCGCCGGCATGTCCACCGCCGCCGCCGGCATGTCCACCGCCGCCGCTGGCATGACCGCCGCCGCCGCTATGCGCTGCCGCCGCGTGCGGTGCGCTGGCATGAGAAGCTGCCGCGTGAGGAGCTGCCGCGTGAGGAGCTGCCGCGCGGCCTGCGCTGGGACGCGCTCCGCCGGAACGGGATGCCCCTACGTTGCCGCGTGCCGCTCCGCTGGTGCGAACCGCTGTCCCGCCGCGTGCTCCGCCGCCACCGCGCGCAAAACTGCTGCGATTGGCCATGGCGCCGCCGCCGCCGCGATAGCTCCCGCCGCCGCCATTGACGAAGCGATGCTCGCCCCAGCCGTGGCCATAGCCCCAGCCGGCCCATGGGCCCATGCCCAGAAAGACGCCGCCGTAAAAGTAGCCTGGCCCGTAAAATCCATAGGGCGCGCAGGCGTATGGAGCATAGTCGTAATAGCCGTAGGAACAGACCGGTTGAATGCCGATGCCGACTTCGATTTGCGCCTGAGCTGCTGGCGCAAGCGCCATGCCTATAACCAAAGCTGTAGTTCCGAGTAGAGTTTTGAGTCCGCGCATAAGTTACCCCCCTTGAGGTGTCTGCGGTTACCTGTGTTGCGTGGGATGCTGTATGCAGCCGTAAAGAAGAGTCCAGCAACAGCAGCTACCATAAGGATTTTGAAGCTCTTCCAGAGTCTCCCTCACAACGTCGGGGGTTGTCGTCTATCTATCCTTACATTTATGACTTTATCCGCAAGCATTCATCAAGTCTGAGCAATAAGAAGCACCGCTTGCAAGCATCGCTCGCGGCCTCGCTTCGGACTTCGTCTGGCCTTATTCCCTATTCCCTATTCCCTGTTTCCTGCCTTCCGGTGTTAGCCTTAACCCTTATGGCAGCATCGTCGCAAGTCGATTTTCTGGTGATAGGCGCGGGTGTGGCCGGGCTGCGCGCGGCCGTCGAACTGGCCCGTCACGGCGAGGTTCTGGTGGTCACCAAGGAGTCCGTCGCCGAATCCAACACCCATTACGCGCAGGGCGGCATCGCCGTAGCCATGGAGGGCGACGCGGACGTTGCGCTGCACCTCGATGACACCGTCAACGCCGGCGACGGGCTGGTCCATCGTCCCGCCGCCCAGGCGCTGGTGGCCGAAGGGCCGGTGCGCGTGGCCGAACTGATCGAGTGGGGCGCGGCCTTCGATTCTGAAGCGGGTGAGCTGCTGCGCACCCGCGAAGGCGCGCACTCCCTGCCCCGCATCCTGCACGCCAACGGCGACGCCACCGGCGCCGAGATCAGCCGCTCGCTGGCCGCCTTTGCCCGCGTCCACAAACGCATCCGCTTTGCCGAATGGACCACGGTCACCGGCTTGGTCGTCGCCGATGGACGCGTGATTGCCGCCGACCTGCTCAACTGCGAACGCCGCCCGCAGCGCGTCCTGGAGCGGGTCAGCGCGCGCGCCGTCCTCGTCGCCGCCGGCGGAGCGGGCCAGGTCTACAGCGACACCACCAACCCCGCCGTGGCCACCGGCGACGGCATCGCCCTGGCCGCTGAGGCCGGCGCTCAGCTCGCCGACATGGAGTTCTATCAATTCCATCCCACCGCGCTCTCGCTCCCCGGCGCGCCGCGCTTCCTGCTCTCCGAGGCCCTGCGTGGCGAGGGCGCAATCCTGCGCAACGACCGCGGCGAGCGCTTCATGCAGCGCTATCATCCGCTGCTCGAACTGGCGCCCCGCGATGTGGTTGCGCGCGCGATTACCCGCGAGGGGATGGGCTCCAAGCCGGGCGAAGTCCGCGTCGTTCATCTCGACATGCGCGCCGTCCGGGGCATCGACCTGCATCACCGCTTTCCCGGCATCAGCGCCCTGCTGGCGAAGTACGGCCTCGATCTAGCCCGAGACCTGATCCCGGTGCGCCCGGCGGCGCATTACCTGATGGGTGGGATTCGGACGGACCTCTTTGGCCGGACAACTTTGCCGGGGCTTTACGCGGCGGGCGAGGCGGCCTGCACCGGCGTTCACGGCGCAAATCGCCTGGCCTCGAACTCGCTGCTCGAAGGCCTCGTCTTCGGCGCGCGCGCCGCGCAATCGATGCTCGACGACGCCCTGGCCTTGCAGACGGCTGACGCGCCCCAGAGCGTTCCCGTGCCTCTTACGGCTGCCGAACAAGCCCGCCTGGAGGAGATCATCACCAGCCTGCAAGCCGCCATGTGGGCCTACGCCGGACTGCTGCGCGAGGAGTCCACGCTGCGCCTGGGTCTGGCTGCGCAGAAGGCGTGCGCTGAGGCGCTGGCCGAGTTGGCCGGACTAGGTAAGGGAAGCCGCCGGCTGGCCGAGGCGCTGTCCATGAGCCGCGTCGCCCACGCCATCCTGGCTTCGGCGCTGGCGCGCACCGAGAGCCGCGGCGCACACTTCCGCAACGACTTCCCGCGCCGCGACGATGTTAACTTCCTGAAGCACTCCGTCTTCCAGAGTGCATGCAGCGCGGATCGCGAAGAGCCGATTGCCTTTGAAGCCTGGTAGGACTAAACAGGCTGAAAACAAGCCATAGCATGGAGAATCTCTCGTTTGTCAGTCGTCCACCGCTTTCGCCAACCTACGGGGCATGAAACTGTAGCGCCGGCCTCCCGGCCGGCTGTAGAGTGGACCTCCTGGTCCACGCTTGTTTCTTCATAGAGCGCGGCTTGAGCCACCGGGAATGCTTCCTCACAATGAACCGGCCAGCCGGCGCATCAGCAGTTCTTGCATATTACGGTGGTCATCGGCGATCACGGCAATGTACACGGTCTTGCCGCGAATGCGGTACAGAATCCGGTAAGGCTTGAAGAAGATCTGGCGATAGGAGCGGTTGCCCATCGCCAGCAACTCCGGCGGATGCGCTCCGCGGTTGGGGAAATCCCGCAGATCCAGCGCGGCTCGAACGATCTCTCGTGCCACATAATCCGCGTTTTCCGGCGAGTCGTTCTTCGCAATGTAGGCATGGAGTTCGCGCAGATCAGCCCGCGCGCCTTTGGTAAACCGGACGGCATAGGACATCAGGCTTCCACGGCCTCCATGCCGAACTCCGCCATCACCTCTTCAATGGGAACCGTTTCCCCGGCCTCAATCTCCTTGTCCGCCAGCGCCAGAAGCTTGAGTAGCGTTTGGGTCTCCTCCATCATCTGCTCGTAGCTGACCACGTCCATCAGCACCGCCCGCGCTTCGCCGTTCTGAGTGATGATGATCGGCTCCCGCTCCTCGGTAATCCGGTCCAGCAACTCGGCGGCGTGGGCCTTGACGTAGCTGATGGGCTTGATCTGGGTGGAATAGCGCATGAGACCTCCATTAGTTCTTTAATAGGCTGAATATAGTCCTTTTATCAGAATAAATAAAGACTGCATTGGGCCGATAGCAATTAAATAGTTGTTGATATCTTGGCTATTCGTTGGGGAATTGCTCTGGATGTTTTTCGCGGTAGGCGCCGAACTGTGCTTCAGTCATCGCGCGACAGTGTTCAGCGCCCCACTTTCCAGCATCGATATTTACAGCAATGAATTTCTCGTTGTATGTGGGTCCGGCCCATTCGCAATAGTCTTTAATAGTGATAGCCTTTGATTGCTCTAGGTCGTAACGCGCGGGCTGGTCTGCCTTGATTACATAGACCCGGTACGGATCGTAGGATTCTGCGTTATCCGCAAGTCCTTCATCATCACTCGGTTGTCCAACCAAGGAGATTCCAGTCCCGTCAGGTAATGGAAGAATATCCTGCAAGAGGTGTTCTTCAGCGTAGAAAACGATCTTCGGCGTTCCATCTTTACTAGGCGTTAAAACGGTTAGGCTGCCGACGCAGCAACCATAGCCACCGCCCCGCAAGATCAGATAAATGTGCGCATCCGGACCTGTGCCTGAACGGACGAAGAGCATTCTTTTGGAAGAGAGAAGATTCATGGAGACAAGCTTGGGGCCAAAATCCGAGCTAAGCGTAGTCCATTCATCTTCTTTGTTGAGCCAAATCCACGGCTTGTTCCCCTTGCGATTGATGACAAGCCGATCTGCATCTCCGGCCCCGTCAGTTCTGTGCTGATAAGAAAGTGTAAATGTAGTGGGCGTCCCGGAATGGTCCCAATCGAGGGTGACTTTCTCGACGAATGTTGGCGCGTGGAGGTCGCTGCTGGGCGTTCCTTGAGCAAGAGAGATAGAGGCCGTAAGCAGAAGAGAGATGAGAAAACGTGCTTTCATGCGTCGAGTATCCTCCTCAAATGGCTTCTCATGCAACAATGGAGAACGTTGATTTCATTCCGCCTCGTCATACTCCACCGAATGCAGGAACAGCCCCCGCGCCGGAGCGGTTGGTCCGGCTGCGGCGCGGCTGCGGGCGGCCAGAATTCCGGGGATTGCGCCGGCGCTGAGCCGTCCCCGGCCCACATCCAGCATCGTTCCTACCAAATTGCGCACCATGTGGTGCAGAAAGCCGCTGCCGCGCACGCGATAGACCAGGAGCGTTCCGGCTTCACATTGTCGCTCTTTCCAGTCTGAAGAGAAGATTCTGCGTACCGTTGCAGCCATCGGCGGCTCCGCCTGAAAGCCCTCCCTGGGAAGGGGCCTGGTATCGGGCTTCCCATCCGGATCGTAGCCGCGATTGACCAGTTCCGGATCGGTGGCCGCAAAGCTCATAAAATCGTGCTCGCCCTCTAAGAGCCGCGCCGCGCGTTGCATCGCCTCCACGTCCATCGGCCAGGGGCAGGCATAGACGTAGCGGGCCAGGAACGGCGGGCAGATCGCCTCTCGAAAGACGCGGTACTCATAGCTCTTGGCCACCGCCGAATGCCGTGCATGAAAAGTGCTGGGCGCCGTTCTCGCTTCCAGGATCCGAATCGCCGGAGGCAGCGTCCGGTTGAGGGCGCGTTGCAGGTTTTCTGGCGGAATCGGCGCGGCCAGCGCGAAGCTGGCCACCTGGCCGAGCGCGTGCACGCCGGCGTCGGTGCGCCCCGAGCCCTGGGGCAGCGGCGATTCTCCAGTGACCCGCCTGATCGCTGCTTGCAGCTCGCCCTGGACGGTGAGCTCGCCCGGCTGCACCTGCCAGCCGCGAAACTCCGTGCCGTCGTATGCCAGGGTCAGCTTCCAGTTCTGGAGCAACGGCGCGGGTTGGGTCTCTTCGGTCACGGGAATCGCTGCTGACTACAGGGTAGCCGACCAAGCCGCCAGAGAGCGAAGAATGCAGCTGATCCATGAACCTTGACCCCTGATTCCCGACCCCGGTTGTTATACTCAGCTTTTCGCATCCTTCGCTGGCGGGGCAGCATGGAACGAACCGGAAGCCGCGCGCGTATTGACCGATAGGCAGATTGTCGCGCCTCGCTATCAACGAATCTTGTCCTGGATCGTCACATTTATGAGTCCGGAGAGGCTCGCCGGTCGTCTTTGAAAAGGACGCCCTAATTGCCTCATCAAATCCCAAAGAGGAACCAACTCGTGGAGAGGAAACATGCAATTGTTCGGTAAACGTATCTTTGAGCAGCAGGAGAAGACTGCGCGCAACGCGCGCGGAGAGGCGGGCTATCGGTTGCGCGCCGCGGCGGTGGTGATGCTGACCCTGGCGGCTGGATCGCCCTCCGGATTTGCCCAGCAGATTGGAGCTGGGGCTACAGGGCCGGACAAAGCAGCCTCCGAGCTGCCAGCCGCTCCAGCGCCGGTGCTGACCGAGCCTTTGGACCTGCGTCAGTCGAAGCGTGATTTCTCCAAGCCGGCGGGCGGTTTTCTCGGTAATCCGATCAACGCCTATGTGCCTACCACCATCGCCAAGGCAAGCTTTCAGAACTCGGTGCGCCTGGGCGATCTGGTGAAGAACGGAAAGATTTACCTCAGCCTTTCCGATGCTCTGGCGCTGGCTCTGGAGAACAACTACGACATCGCCATCTCCCGCTACTACATGGATCTGGCGGACCTGGACCTGATGCGGGCCCATGCCGGACAGTTCCTGCAAGGTTCCGGCGCAACGGTCAACAGCTTCACCCAGGGCGGCTACTCCTCGTCTACCGTCGTGGGCGGCGGACCCGGCGGCGCAACGGGCGGCTCGGCGACCGGCAGCGCGGGATTGACGCTTTCCGCTTCGGGCGCGGGACCGACTCCGGAGAGCACCGACCCCAGCGTCACGGCGAATCTGCAGTTTGATCGCGCCACTTCGCCCTCCAGCAGCTTCTTTACTGGCGGCACCAGCACGACCAATACTTACAACTTCGCCTACAACCAGGGCTTCGTGACGGGCACTGCCTTTCAATTCACATGGAACAACACTGCCGCGACTTCGACCAACGCAGTCACCACCTACAGCCCGCAGTACAACGCCAGCTTCAAGGCCCAGGTAACCCAGCATCTGCTGCAGGGCGCCGGCATTTGGGTCAACAAGCGCTTTGTCTATCAGGCGACCAACAACCGACGCATCACCGACTCCACCTTCCGCCAGCAGATTCTTTACACCGTCAATCAGGTAGAGAACATCTACTGGGGGCTGGTGAACGCCTATGAGGATGTGCAGGCCAAGCAGCAGGCGCTCGAACAGAGCAGCAAGCTGGCTGCCGACAACCGCAAGCAGTTGGAGATTGGAACCCTGGCCCCGCTGGACGTGGTGAACTCCGACGCAGCCGTTTCCTCGGACAAACAGGCGCTGATCAGCTCGCAGAGCACGCTCAACTACCAACAGCAGATCATCAAGCAGGCCATCGCCCGCAACCTGAACGATCCCGCGCTGGTGGCGGCTGTCATCATTCCCACCGACCGCGTCAGCATCGCGGAGATTCCCGAAGAGAAGCAGCCGATCGACGATCTGGTGCAACAGGCCTTCAGGAATAGCCCGGTGCTGGAGCAGGCTGTCCTGGCGCTCAAGAATGACGAGATTACGCTGCGCGGCGCGAAGAACGGGTTGCTGCCCACGGTGGATGTCTTTGGCTACCTGAGCGGTTCCGGCGTGGCCGGCACCACCAATCCCAAGCTCAACTGCAGTTTCTATGGCGGCGTTTGCCCGCCCAGCACCGGCGGCTATGGAACGGCCCTCGACAACGCGTTCAACAACTCCTCCCCGGACAAGGGCTTCGGCTTCAATGTCACCATTCCCATCCGCAATCGCACCGCGCAGGCCGAGCAGGCCGCGGCGCTGATTCAGTACCGCCAGGCGGAACTGCGGCTGGAGCAGCTCTACACGCAGATCCGCATGAATGTGGTAAACGCGCAGTTCGCGCTCACCAACGACCGCGCTCAGGTGCAGGCCTCCATCGCCGCTCATGACTATGCGCAGCAAAGCCTGGACGCAGAAGTGAAGAAGCTGCGGCTGGGAGCCTCCACCACAGCCAATGTCCTGTTGCAGCAGAAGAACCTGGCAGCGGCACAGGATAATCTTCTCGCTGCGCAGGCCGCCTACGCCCGGGATCGCGCCGGCCTCTACCAGACGCTCGCATCCACCCTGGAACACTATGGCATCAACCTGCAGGAGGCTGTTACAGGTGAGGTAACGGCAGCGCCGGCAGTGCCCGGACTCACACCCGCCAAGGGCGGCAACGAGCCTGCGGTCACCCCGCCGGCAGCTCAGTAATTCTCATTGCACTTCAGCTACCAAGAGGCCCGGCCAAGCGCCGGGCCTTTTCATTGATGGGCGGAGCAATCTCTCTGCTGATCGCCAATTACCCATCCTCTTGCACTCTCCAACAAAACAGCACAATACCAACTGCGACTAGAGCATTTTTGCTTTTCTATAGACTTCGGTGCCCCATCCATTCCGCGTTTTCTGCGGAATGGGTGGGAAGCCAATAAAAGTCCGGTTTACACAATTTGCGAAAATGCTCAAATTATTCCTCGAAAACGAAGCAACGCCTGCGCCACGGGACGAAAGCTCTTGCGGTGCAATGGCGTGGGGCCAAGGCGTTCGAGGGCGGTAAGGTGCGCGGGGCAGCCATAGCCCTTGTGCCGATCCAGGCCGTAGCCGGGATACTCGCGGTCCAGTTCCACCAGCAGGCGGTCGCGGCAGACCTTGGCCAGCACGCTGGCGGCGGCGATGGAAAAACTGATTGCGTCGCCGTGGACGACGGCCTGCTGCCGGCATTCGCAATCGATGGCGTCGCGGCCGTCGATGAGCAGGTAGTCGGGGATGAGTGCGAGTTGCCCGACGGCGCGGCGCATGGCCAGCAGCGAGGCCTGGCGAATGTTGATGCGGTCGATGGTCTCGGCGTCCACCTCGGCGATGGCCCAGCAAACTGCATTGGCGCGAATCTCCACATCGAGTTCCGAGCGCTTCTTTGCGGTGAGTTTTTTCGAATCCGTCAGGCCATTGAAGCGGAAGCCCGGCGTCAGAATGACCGCGGCGGCGACCACCGGCCCGAAGAGCGGTCCGCGGCCCGCCTCGTCCACTCCGGCTATGCGCAGCGCGCCGCGTGTGCGCGCGGCCTCTTCCAGCGTCCATCCGCAAGGCGGAGTGTTAGCCATGCTTCCAGTATAGGAAGAGGAGCTGCGAAGCGATTCTGTGAACGAGGAAGAACAGCGCAATACGGATACTTCCGCCGGAGAACAGAAGAGGCAGCCCGGTGTGGGGCTGCCTCTCTTGCTGCTGCCGAAGCCGCTGGTAAGCGGTTTACGGAAGGTAGTAGCGGAAGGAGGTGAAGACCATGTTGTCAGTGCCGTCGGCCTTGCCGCCGGGATTGGTGGTGCCGCCCGTGCCGGACCAAAGGTCGCGCTCGATGTAGCTGTACTGGAGACCCTGGCGCAGACGGCCCATCGGTCCTTTGTAGATGTCATACCAGTAGCCCACCGTGCCTTCTTGAACGTCCTTGTTGTTGCCGCCGCAGTTCGCTGGATTTGACCCATTGCCGAAGCCGGTTCCGCTGTTGCTATAAGTGGTGCTTGCCGCAGCTTCGGTATTGCAGCCTGACATATTGGCCAGCCAATTGCCGTAGCCGACGTTGGCCGTGGTGCTGAGGATGTCGCGATTGATGTAATCGTCGCCGTAGTTGAGGTAGATCATGAGGCGCGGCGTGGGATTGAGTTCCACGGTGCTGAGGGCGGAGAAGCCGTGCAGCGGAGAAATTAAGCCGGAGGGCTTGATGGTCACGTCGGCGATAGTGGAGGAACCGTAACGGCCGACGCCCTGGCCCCACAAGCCCTTCAGGCCGATGGTGATCTTCTTGTTGGCGAGTGGTCCGCGGAAGCCTCCGCCGAGGCCGGCTCCCATCTCCGTGTCGTTGTAGGGAGCCGCGCCGGTTTGATAGATGCGGTCGCGGAAGCTGCGCTCGATGCCGAAGATCTCAAAATGACCCCAACCCGGCTCGAAAGCAGCCTTCACAATGAAATCGGGAGCGATATTGAAGGAGTAGTTGGCGGTGGAGTTATAGAGTCCGCCGCCTGTTCCGCCGCTGCCGAGCAAGATGGTAGTGCCGGAGTTGAGAACGATGGTGCCGGCAGGATTGAGGGTTTCGGCGTTTTCGGCGGAGACGCCGATGAATGCCTTATTGCCGATATCTTTGCTCACCCGGAAGCTGTACTGCCGGGTCCATACAAAGCCCGCATTATACTGGGGATCGATGGTGGCCGGCAGAATTTCAGTACCGCGCGTGAGGCCCTTGGTGGTCTCAGCGGCCAGCGACCATCCCTGGCCGCCTGAAAAATCCCATCCGCTGTTCAGCTTGGCATCGGCCCAGAGCTGGCGCTGGCGCATCACGTAGCTGTTGCTCTGGTTGTTGTTAGAGGTGATGCCGGTGCCCAGCCAATCCAATTCGTAGTAACCCGTCATGGTCATGTAAGGCAACTTACCGATGGCTTTGAGGGCCAGGCGGGACTGACGGCCCGTTCCCTGGAACTCGCTCATTTTTGCCAAGTCGGAGTTCAGGAGTGGAATGCCGGTGAAGGCGGTATTGAGGCCGCCGCCGGTGGCCGCTGTGCGGTCCACAGTTTCAGCCGCCAGGAAGCTGCCCGCGGGAGAAAGTGTGATGCCCTTATAGCGCAGCACCTCCGGATTTGAGAAGTCCTTCTTGATCTGGGTCGTCGCGTCGGAAACCGTGGTGGCCAGCGACGCCTGATTCCCCTTGAGGTCGGTGACCGAGGATTGCAGCGTGCTGACGGCGGCGGCGTTATCGGTCACCGCCTGTAGCTGGGATTCAGCCGCGGCTTGCGCCTTGGCGGCGGAGGCCTGGGCGGCGGCGGCGGCTTGCTGGGCCTGCTTCAACTGCGCGTCCTTCACGGCCAGATCGTTCTTAAGGTCGTTGATCTGGCTCTCCAGATCACGGCGGAGTTCCATAATCGCATCTGTCACGGATGGTTCGGCAGGCGCACGGAGCTTTTTCACTTCAACGGGCGGAGGCGGTTCAGGCTTTTGAGCCTTCTTGGTTGCAACGTGCTTCTTCACCGGCGGTTGAGTGTCACTTGACTGTCCATAGGAAGCAACAACGCATACTGCCAGCATTGCCGCGGCGGCGATCTTGAATTTGAAGTTCATGGGGCCTCTCATTTTCCTTTCAAATCGGTTTGAATCATGGCTTCGCTCGATTGGCGGATAGAATCCCAACGGGTGTACGGGACGTACTTCGACGGCCTGGAATGTGATTCCGCGCAAGCTGAGCTTTCCTGACCGCTTTCTATTCAAGAGTCGCAGAAGATTATGAATATTTGACGAATTCATCCACTTTTAACAAAGTTGTCGTATGTATTCACACTTCGGGCTGGGCGATAATTTAACCTTCTTTTAACATAGAAAGTTATCCTGATTTGATAAATGCATGGCTGATTTCCACCGGTTAGTACCGTGACCGCAAGAATTGCTAAAGGCCATAATGTAGCGCCGGCGTCCTAGCCGGCTGTAGCGCGGATGTCCTCGTCCGCGCCTGTCTGGGTGTAATTACCAAATAATTCGGTTCGAGCGTTACGGGCGCAGCCCGCTGTCCTGGCCCGCGCTCAGCAGGTTAGCCAGCAGGCGATAACTTCCTGGCACTAACTCGGGGAGCTGGCGATAGAGCGCAAAGGCTGCATAAATATATGTCCCCTTGCCGGGATGCGCCACCAGCAGGCCGCCGCGCTGCGGAGATTGGCCGGGGTCGGCAGTCTCGGTCAGCGGCGTGTAACTCTTGTCCCAGCTATCGAGGAAGGAGTGGCCGCGCTCCTCGACCCAGCCGTCAAAATCCGTGCCTCCGATCTCATTCGGCCAGCGCAGCAGGGAGTGATCCGGCTCCAGCAGCTTCACCGGCGCTTGCTCGTCCACCACGCGCTCCGCCATGCGCCCCATCGACAACGGATACGGGGCAGGGAAGTTGCCGCTCTGGTACTGGACAATCAGCGTTCCGCCGCGGCGGACAAACTCGTCGAGCCGTGGCTGAGCGGCGGTGAGCTCAGGGCGCGCGGAGTAGGCGCGAATGCCGATGACAATCACGTTCCAGGGGGAGAGGTCTGCGGTGGTCAACTCGGCGGCGGTGAGCAGGTGCGGCGTGACGCCCAGGCCTTCGATGGCCTCCGGAACCCGGTCGCCGGTGCCCATCACGTAGCCGATGCGCAGCCCCGGCGCCAGCTTCACGTCGAGCTTGCGAGTCTTCAACTGCGCGGGCCGGTAAAGGTTGTAGGGGCGCAGGCCGGGATACCCTATGCTCTGCCAGCCGGTTTTATATTGGTGACCATCCGAGTGGGCGATGGCCTGAATCGTATACGCGCCTGTCATAGCGCCATCCGTCGTTACAGAAAAGATCAAAGGCTCCGTATCGCCCGCAGCAGATAGGTGGAAGCTCGCTTCTGCCGGTTGCGACTTCCATCCGGCGGGCAGTTTCAGCTCGACAGTGCCTTCGGCGGCGGCTTGGGTATAGACGGTGACGCGCACCGGCAGGGCGCTGCCGTCGAGCGGGAGGATGCGCGCTTCGGGGTCGATGCGGAGGCCGATCGCGGGCGTGACTACCAGCGGCTGAAAGACGCCTCCCACGACAGGAACGCGCTGCATCGTTTGCACCACTTGGCCAATGCGGATGGGTAGCCCGTCGAAGGTGAACTCCGCCCAGGCCGCCAGCGGATAGGGCGCAAAGGAGCGCAGGCGATACTCGGGTTGGGTCAGGTCATAGTACGGCTGCTCGATCGAGGGGCGCGTGAAGTAGGGCTGAGTGGGCTGTGCGTCTTCGGGTACGCGCACTTGGAAGATGGAGTCGGCGGCCGGAGCTGCCGGATCGAGGGGGCCGCTGGCCAGCTCGCTCTTCCAGGGATCGCCGCCGCGGCTCTCCAGCCACACCCGGCTGAGCCGCGTCTCCATCATGGCCTGAGCGGCGTGGACGCGAACGCGGAACTCCTCGCCCGGCGTCACGCTGCGCGGGGTTTCGTCGGCGGATGCACCTCTGCCTCCGAAGCTTGGCTGATTCTCCGCTTTGGTAGTGAAGGCGATCAGGTCCAGGCCTAGCAATTCCTTGAGCGCGAACTGAAACTGATAGATCTTGGCGTCGAGTTCGAAGAGAATGGACGCTTTGGATTTTGGGTCAAAGGTGCCTGCGGCTACCTGAGAGCGCAGGTTGATCGTCTGTCTATAGACAGAGGCCAGTTTGTGCGCCGCAAGATACCGATGGGCCAAATCGACCTGATTCATTCCCAACTCTTCAACACGGTCGATGCCGGCTGAAATATGTTGCAGTTGCACAGTGAGCCACGGGGGAGGCGTTCCGGTTGCCAGGCTGGCTATTCCCTCGATTCGGGTGTTCATGCGAGCCAAAGGGTTGTAGAAGAGGTTGCCGGACTCTGGATAGACATTTGGAGGTACTTTCGCTTTGGGGTCCACCGCCCACAGGTGATAGCTGGTCGTCGCCGGGCCGCTCAGCGCCGGATTCGCGCCGCCGTTCTGCGACTTCTGCTCCCCCCAGCCCTGGCGCGCGATCTGCACAGAACTGCGGCCCAGCACCGGGTCCAGATTGCCCACCGGAATCGTCACATCGGCCGAGAGCACGCCCTCGGTCCACTCGCCGGTCACGTAATTCTTGAAGCGCGCCGGAGCCCATTTGCCGGTGGCGTAATCGAAGATTCCCTTCTCGGTGATAGGCGCAAAGGGGACCATCGAGTAGACGGCCAGCGGCTGCCAGGGTTGCAGGCCGTCTTTAAGCTGGTCTGGAAAGACGGTTGGGTCGGCAGCGGCCTTGAATGCCTCCTGCGCGATCTCGCCGGAGACCTGATGGTGGCCGTGTCCGTCGCTGACGCCGCCGACGAAAGTGGAGACGATCACCTGCGGCCGTTCACGGCGCACGGCCAGCACGGCGTCGTAGAGCACGCGCTCGTGGCCCCATTTGGCGAACGACTCCTCTTGCGTCTTGGAGAAGCCGAAGTCCGCCTCCGTGCCCCAAAGCTGCTTTGCGCCGTAAAACTCATCGGCGCGCAGCAGTTCGTTGGTGCGCATCAGGCCCAGCGCGTCGTCGGCGTCGGCGGAGATGGCGTTCTGTCCGCCCTCGCCGCGATTGAGCGTCAGCAGCGTCGCGCGCGCGCCCATGCCGCGCGAGAGATAAGTCAGCAGCGCGCCGTCCTCGTCGTCCGGATGGGCGACGATCATCATCACGCTGGCGGTGGTCGAGAGGCGCTTGAGCGCTTGTTCCAGAGCCGCCGCGCCGCGGTCCTCGGGCAAGGGGAGAGCGATCTCGCTGGGCTCGGGAAGAGGAATGGAAGCCGGCTCGGAGGCTGCAATTGCCGCTGGTTGTGCCGCCTGCTGCGCCGCCAGGGGCAACGCGCCCGCTGCCATCAGGCTCGCAAGGGCTGCCAAAACAACTGCACGAAATGCTCGCTCGGTTCGAATCATACCTGTCGCCAGTGTACAATCCGGGGAGCGAAAGAGCCTCATGCCTCTGGCCTCCTCCAACTCAGCCGCCCCCCTACAGCGCCGCATCGGCCTGCGTTCGGCGGTGGCCTTCAACATGCTGGAGATGATCGGCGTCGGGCCGTTCATCACGCTGCCGCTGGTGATTGCCGCGGCGGGCTGCCGGCTCTCGGTGTGGGCGTGGGTACTGGGTGCGGTGATCGCCGTGGCCGACGGGCTGGTGTGGGCCGAGCTGGGCGCAGCCTTCCCGCGCGCCGGCGGCTCGTATGCTTTTTTGCGCGAGATCTACGGCCCCCAGCGCGCCGGAAACTGGCTCAGCTTTCTTTATGTCTGGCAGGTGAGCTTCACCGCGCCGCTCTCGATTGCCTCCGGCTGCATCGGCCTGGCGAGCTTTCTGGCGTGGTTCTGGCCGGGGCTTGATCAAGCGCCCTTCGCCGCCCTGCCCGCGCTTCACGGCTCGAACTTCGCCGCCGCCGCAGCCTGTTTGCTGGTCACGGCGCTGCTCTATCGCAATTTGAGTTCGATTACGCGCCTCGCCTGGGTGCTCTTTGCCGGGGTCTTAGTGGCGATTGCCGGGGTGATTGTCTCCGGCTTTGCGATTGGCGGCGGCTGGCAGATGCCCGCGTCGCCCGCCGTGCCGCTGAGTCTGACGCTAGGCGGACTGGCGCAGGCCACGCTGCTGACCACCTACTGCTACTGGGGCTACTACAACATCTGCTTTCTCGGCGGCGAGGTGAAGAGGCCGGAGCGAACGATTCCTCGCGCCATTCTGCTCTCGGTGCTCTTCGTCTCGGTGTTCTACGTGCTGATGAATCTGGCTGCTCTGCCTTCGATGCGCGATGCTGCGGCGCACGCAAGCGCGGGCGCGACGGTTCGCCTGCAACTGGTGGCCGACATTGCGCGCTCCGCCTTTGGCAGCGTGGCCGGGCGCCTGATGGCCGCATTGATCATCTGGACGGCCTTCGCCTCGGTCTTCTCGCTGCTGCTGGGTTACTCGCGCGTGCCCTACGCCGCCGCCAAGGACGGCAACTACTTCCGCTTCCTGGCCGCAGTCCATCCCAGGCACAACATTCCCCACCGCTCGCTGGTGGCTCTGGGGTTGGTGGCCGCGTGCTTCTGCTTCTTCTCGCTGGAGCAGGTGATTACCATGCTAGTAATCACGCGCATTCTGTTGCAGTTCTTCCCGCAACAGGTGGGTGTGATGCTGCTCCGGGCGCAGAGGCCACAGCTGGCGCGGCCGTTCAAAATTCCGCTCTATCCGCTGGCGCCGTTGGTGGCGATGGGAGGTTTTGTCTTCCTGTTGGTCAACCGCAGCCACGCGCTGGGGGGCCTGGCCGTAGCCGCCGCCATTGCCGTTTCCGGTACGCTGATTTATTTGATCCGCGCGCGGCGGCTGGGGCAGTGGCCGTTCGCGGTTCAAGCCGATTGAGGTACGTGGATGCCCCATCCTTTTCGCAAGTCTCCGGAAAAGGATGGGGCATCCGGCATTTTATTGAAGCCCTGCAATCGTCCACTGAGAGTTCACGTTCGCGGGATTTCCGCTGCTATTGATGTACGGCGATTGAGTGGAGCTGTTGTAGTTCATGTACCCTTTGCTTGGCCCCCACGGGATGCTCATGATCGACCACCCCGGCCCTGCCGGCGACACCTTGTAGTTCGAGGGCGATTCGACGGATGTCGGCTGATAGAGTTTCACTGCTCCGGTCGTCAGCCGGTAGCTGAGGAAGAGGCTCGGATTCATGGTGAGGCGGAAGACTCCATCCTGCTTGGAGCCCACAAAGATGAAGTCCAAAGGCGTTCCGGGTTTCACATAGACCCATGAATCGGGTTGGATGCCATCCGGCGCGATCATGGGCTGGTTGTTGACCACGCTCCTGATCTGTACGCGAGTGCCGGTGTCGGCGGGAAGTTTGGGGATCACGTAGCTCGATGGCGGGTCTTCGTAGCGCAGCTTGTTCAGCCACTGCCAGTCGAAGTACATATTCATGGAGGTGTCGGCCAGATCCTGATAGCCCCGCCAGGGAAGGGCGTTGTAGATGCACTTGCGCTGGTTGGCCTGCAACTGGCGGACATAGGTCATCTGATCGTCGGTGCCGACATTGAGGCTGGCCATGCACTGCTTCACGGTGCGCCCCTTGCCGGTCTGGCCCGGCGCCAGTACATAAGTGTCGTCGCGGTGCGATTCAACGTCGTACCAGGTGGTCATCTCCTCCCGGTTGTAATCGAGCCAGTTCTGGACCAGGTCTTGCGCTTCCTTGCGAGCCCTGTCCTCTCTCTGGCCAATGGGCATACCCATGGTGCGAATGAAGGCCGCCCAAAGGTCTTTTGTGGCTTCGGTGGCCACCAGCGCGGGAGTCTTCATCGCGCTCGCCTTGTAACCCTTCCAGGAGGGATCGAGTCCGGTGCCGGGAATCCAGACCACGTCTCCGCTGGAGTAGTTGAGGATTGCCGACTCGGCGTGCTCGTGCAACTCCGAGCCTGGGGCGCACAGATAGCTCTTCACTTGCCGAATAATGGTGTAGTTGTCGGCGGGGATGCGCACCGTATGTTCGGTGCTGAATGAGTCTTCAAACAGATGCACGGCGCGCCCGAAGAGGAAGTAGTTGCGATCCACATTGACCGGCACCGAGCCCCCCGCGCCTCCGTCGTAAACCTGTATGACGGTGGGCGGCGCAATGGCGGCGGCTACAAAGTAGTCGATGAATCGCTGCCGCGAGTTGGCGGCCGCGCTCACCCCGCCGGCCCCGCCAGCCTCGTCATAGCGGCGCATGAAGTGGTCGTATTGAACCTCGACCGGCTCCTGCGCCACCGCATCCCAGCAGTCTACCCATCCTGGAACTTTTCCACCCAGGACGTTATACCCCGCAATATCCACCCAGCGCTCGCCGACAATCGCGTCGTAAACCGGCTTGTAGCGGGAGGCGTAGCGCTGATCGTTATAAGGCTGCGCTTTGATGCGAGCAACCTCGGCCTGCGCGCCGGGGCTGGAAAGGTCGAGGTTCTTGGCCAGCCCTTGCGTCCAAACCTTGCGGGGGTCGTTCGGGTCGGGTATATCGGGAACGGTAGGCGGTGCGTAGCCGATCAGCTCGATGGCAGCCATGCGAGTCACCCACTCGTGACCCATGGGAATGACGTTGGCAAAGCCCAGGCCGACGCCGCTCTGCGTATAGGTCCACGCAATTGGCGCACCGGCGGCTAACAGCAGGAAAGCGATCGCGACGGCGATCGGGGAGAAACAGCGACGATACATGACAACTCTCCTTTCGATTGGGGATAAAGAAATGAGGTTGAGTGGCAAGCCGATGGCGCATCCCCGCGCCTGATCGACTCGCCGCGGATTGGCGATTCGCGATGGGGCCGGTTGCCCCTCTCGATATTCCGGAGTGCGATTTGTAGCTGTGATTGTCCTCAGAGAAGATCCATTTGTACCGCGCCTAGCCGGCCGCGGGGGAAGAGGCAAATGGCATTGTTCCGTGCATAGTTCGTGCCGCACGGGCCGAGACTTCCTAGATCCGTTCGACTCGATAAAGCGAATCGCACGACCTAAGTAACAATTCAGCATATACTAAAGTTCTTATTAATAATTGTCAATTGGCATTTTAGTAATATAAGAACGTCTTGTAAATTTCCTTCTATTTGCTCTGTGACTCTGCCAATTCACGATCCTTTTCCACTTGGATTGTCTTCCGTATTCATCGCTGTACTCCCTCAGTCGAAGCGCAGCCGAGTCTTCGCGCGCGGCGGCTGGGGCAGTGGCCGTTCGCGCAGGCTTCATGAACGAAGCTGGCTCGCGCTTTCCCACCTTTGCGCCCAAATAAAGCGCAAGTGTGGAAACCTCAAACGGATTGCGGGACGGATAAATCCCCCTATTTCACATGCACCTTCGGCTCCACTGAAAGCCCAGGCCTGAGCTCGTGGCTGGGATCTTCGCCTGCCAGGTCAGTGAAGTCGATGCGCACCGGGACGCGCTGCACGACCTTGACGTAGTTGCCCGTCGCGTTCTCCGGCGGGAAGAGCGAGAGCACCGAGCCTGTCGCGCCGCCGATCTGCGTCACCTTGCCGTGGTACGTCTTCCCCGTCGAATCCACGTCAATCTCCACAGCCTGCCCGGCAAACATATGCCGCAGTTGCGTCTCCTTGAAGTTGGCGGTCACCCACAGCCCTTCCAGCGAGACCAGCATCAGCAGATTCTGCCCCGGCGCGACGTTCTGGTTGATTTCCACGCTCTTGCGGGTGATGATGCCCGCCGTGGGTGCGAGGATGCGCGTATAACTCAGATTGAGTTTGGCCATGTCGAGCTGCGCCTGGGCTTGCTGCACCTGCGCCTCGGCCTGCCTGGCGCGGGCGCTCTGCGCGGCCACCTGCTCGGGCCCCGTTTGCGCGAACTTCAACCCGGCCTGGGCCTGCGCCTCACGCTCCTTGGCAACTTTCACGCCTTCGTTGGCGGCCTGCTCGGAGTGGCGGGCGTCGGAGAGCGCGGCCTTTGCGGCGTCGGCGGCGGCCACGGCGGCGTCAAACTGCTGCTTGCTGATGACATCCTTCTCCACCAGCGGCTTGTAGCGCTCCAAATCCGCCTGCGCCTTGGTGTTGTTGGCCTTGGCCTGGGCCACGCGGGCGTGCGCGGATTCCAATTGCTGCTGGGCTTGTTCGACTCCCGCCTGCGAGCCGCTCACATTCGCGTCCGCCGAGCGCAGATTGCTGCCCGTGTTGACGGTGGTGATGGGCACATTCACGTTTGCCGCCGCGGCGTTGGCCTGGGCGCTGGCCAGAGCCGCCTCGGCGTTCTCCACCGCAACCTTGTAGTCCGATGGGTCCAGCTCGGCGATCACGTCGCCCGCCTTCACCACCTGGTTCTCCTCGACGTAGACCTTGGCGACCTGTCCGCCAATGCGCGCGCTTACCTGGATCAGGTGGCCGTTGATCTGCGCGTCGTCGGTGTCCTCGCTATAAGTGGAGCGCCACCAGAGCCCGGCGGCTACCAGCACGAGGACCGCAATCACTACAGCGATGATGACTCTGCGGCGGGTATTCGGTTGCGCGATCTCGTCGCCCTCGTCAAGATCGATTTGCGTTGGTGTTGGAGTAAAATCCGCCACGTTTACTTTCCTCCCAGATAATTCTTGTACTTCTCGCCCGCTCCCAGTGCGCGCGCCAGGCTGAGCTTTGCCACATTGTGCCGGTAGAGGCTGGTCACGTACTGATCGTTGGCCTGGGCCACGGACTGCTGCGCCTGGCTGACGGCCAGATTGTCGCTAACTCCGTTGGCGTAGCGCTGCTGTGCCTCGCTGAGCGCCTCGCCTGCCAGGGCAACACTCGATTTTGCGACCTCGACCTGCTTTTGCGCCGAGGCAATGTCCAACAGCGCGTCGCGCACATCGGCGTCCACCTGCGCGTTCTTGTCGCTCAAGCGGGCTTGCGCCGTGTCGAGTTGCGCCTGGGTCACCTGCGCCTCACCGCGCAGGGCAAACTCATTAAAGACCGGAACGCTCAGTGTGCCGGCGGCGTCGCCGGTGCCGTGCGAGTGCGACAGCGTCGTGCCGATATCGCCGTAGTCGCCATTGAAAGTGAGTGTGGGCAGCCGGTCGGCGGTCGCCGCCTTGCGCTGCTCCTCGGCCGCCTTGGTCTTCTCCACCATCGCCGCCAGATCTTTCCGGTTGGCGTGGGCCTCGCGAATGGCTTTCTCCACGTCAATCTGGTCGAAGGCCGTATAAGGCGCCTTGTCGGCCAGAGTAAAGCTCTGCGCCAACGGAAGCCCAATCACCCGCGCCAGGGCCAGCTTGTCCTTCTCTAAAGCGTTGCGAGCCACAATCAACTGCTGCTCCAGCGACTGAGAATCCACGCGGGCACGCAGCTCATCCAGCAGCGGCGCAGTTCCCGCCTTGTGATTCTCAACCGCCTGGTCGAGTGAAATCTTCGCCGTGGCCACTTGCGCTTCCACGCTGGCCACGCGAGTTTCATCGGCCAGCGCCAGCAGGTAGGCGTTGCCCACCACCAGCACCACCAGTTCGCGCGCGTCCTGTACCGACAACTGAGCGGCGGCGAAGTTGTGCCGTGCGGCCAGGTATTTGCGCAGCGAAGCCACATCGATCAGCGACCACGTCAGCGAGGCCCGCACGTCGGTATATCCAAAGGGTCCGATGATGGTGGGGAAGCCCGGAATGCGCAATCCCTCGGCGGGCAGGTCCAACTGCACGACGGTTTCCTTGGCGTTCGCGTCTATCGAGGGCAGCAGGGCTTGCAACTGGCTCAGCCGTTCGCCGCGCGCGGCAGCGGTCTGAGCGCCGCTCAGGATGACGCCCAGGTTGGACTTCAGTCCGCGCTGGATGGCGTCGTCGAGCGTGAGTGCGACCGGCTGCCCCGCAATCTCGCCCATCGCCACGCTGCCCTGAAAGGGAGAGGCGCTCTGCGCTGCCAGACCGCAGGCAAGCAGCCCCGCCAGGCTCAGCGCCAGAGCACAGCCTACGCGACAGTTCAAGCGGTTGTTAGAAGTAATTGAGGACATCAAGATCGTTCGACTCTCAGCGAAGAACTGCGGCCCGGAATCATCGCTCCCAGAGGGAGGCGAAAGGCCGGCGGCAGCGTTCATATCTCTAGTGTAACGAACAAACCGGGCGGGCGTCTGGACTCAGCCGCGACGCCTGACCCGATTGAGAAGCCAGGGAGCGTTCCAGCCCATTTACGAATACGGAGAGGAAAGGAGGTCGCGGAGAATCGCCAGAGCCATTGTGGTTTCCTGAGTCCCTGATCCCTTAGTCCCTGTTTCTAAGCAGTTGCGATGCCAGCGAGCAGAGTCCCTGGCGGAAGATCTCGCGCGCCGCCTCCGGAGTCCATGCGGCGGCTAGCGGCCCGCCGTGCGCCTTCAGCAACTCGGCTGTCTCGGCGGCGTTGAACCCGGCCACAGCGCGCAGCACGAAGACCGTCCGCATCCAGGAAGGCAGGCCTTCCAGCCACTCCCTCACCCGGTCGCGTTCCGGTCCGGCGATCATGCCTTCCAGCTCCTCGCTCGATATGCCCGCCGAGGCTAGATCGTCCTCCTCAATGCAGACAGAAGCCGGCGTCAGGCCCTCAGGCGCGGCCAGGCTGCTGGGGTCGCGCTGGGCCAGCAGTTCCAATGCCGCGGCGCCTAGCGCCCGCCGGCTGCTTTGCCGCGCCACCATCGGATCCTGGCAGACGGAGACCTCCGCGCTGGCTACCGCCGCCTCCACCAGACGTACGCTCTGCTCGCCTTCGCCCACCAGCATCGAGGCCAGGCTGTAGAGCCCCGCGGCAATCATCTCGACGACCTCCTCCATCCCCTCGAAGGCCGGAGAGCCATCCAGAATCGGCGGCAGTGAAGTCAGGCGGTCGTTTGTCCTGTCGTTCAATTGGGCGGATTTCTGGCGCATGGTGTCGGCTCCTCTCTCAGGGTGAAGCAAGCTTCTCTTATCCTCAACCCGCCGGGTCATGCGGGTCAATGCGAAGTTATGATCGCAAATCCAGGAAAACTCCAGCCATTCAATGGGTGCCCCACCCTCGCCGCGTTCTTGTTGTTGCGGCTAGGGTGGGAGACCACGAACCCAACTGGCCTCAATCCCTCCAACAAACAAATCAAACCCGCAGAGGAATCGCCCGCGTTATCATGGATGCGTATGGCACTTCCAATCAAAACCTGCGTCATCTGCTCCGAGGAGTTCGAACTCCGCCCGGACAAGCCCGGCTTCGCCAATCGCTGCCCCGCGTGCAGCGCGCCGGACTTCGCCGAACCCACCGCCAAGCAGCGCCTCGACGCCGTTGCCCGCAAAGCCGAAAGCGAATTGAACGAGGAGAGGCGTAGAACCATCCGCGATATGCTCTACCGCAAAGAGAGCTGACGGCGTTCGGCCTCGTCAAAGCCGCCAGAGAAAACATCTCTTTTAATCCCAGTGCTTCATCTCCGGCCATTTCTCTTGCAGCTTCCACTTGAATCCTCGGCAGTGATAGATAGGCAGCCATTCGTCGGCGCCGGAGAGCGTGTTCCACTGAAGGGCCTGATCGATAACGCAGGTTATTGGCTTGACTTTGCCTGCGTCTTCTTCGGGATGCCGTGCTGATGGCAATCCGTGCAGCGTACCCAGTGAATATTGTGGGCGCTGGAGGCGCTGGCATAACTCGTGTCCATCTTCTCCACGTCGAGGCCGCAGTTGGACATCTTCGGGTGGCAGGTCTTGCACGATGCCCGCGCATTTTGATTGTGCCCGGCGTGGCAGGAGAGGCAGCTCAGTCCCTCATGCACGCCCAGCGGAGTGCGGTCGTCGCCGGAGCCAACCTGCTTGCCCCAATTGTTAGCCGCCGTAACTGAGCCGGCCTCGGCCTTGCGCGGCGCATGACACTGGTAGCAGAGGGCCTGGCGCGCGTCCTGGCTCATGGTCACCGCGCGGGCGCCATCGTACAACTGTGGGATGGCAAGTGTGGCGGCAGTAAAGTGCATGCCCTCGCGCCGGTCGAAGAAGCCCAGGGAAGCGTGAATGGGCTGGTCCGCGACGGAGATGCGCGCCGCGGGCCTCACTTCGGGCGCGCCTTCGCCATGCACCCAATGGCAGGCCTGGCAGGGGATCGCCGGCTGGTCCTGAAGCTCTGGACGAAGCAGATGCCAGGGCCCTTGCGCATTCTGCGGCTGCACCAGCTCGCCCACCGAGCCGTTGAAGTGCATCCCGTGGCAGCGCAGGCAATCTTCCATCAGTCGCTGGCGCGTGTTCTGCTTGGGACTGGTGAAGATCTGGCCGTAACTGGCGCTGTGCGGCCCGGCATGCCACGCTGCATACTCCTGCTGGTGGCACCGCTGGCAATCGGGAACCATCTCCAGTACATCCGCGCCGCGCAGCCGGATCATCTCCGGTCCGAAGCCGAGAAGATGAACGCGCACGTGGCGAAGCTTGGCGGCGAGGTTCTCATTGTGGCACTCCAGGCAACCCAGGCCGCGGTGCGCGGAGCCATGCATGCCGCTCACAGACGCAGCCATCTCGTGGCAGCTTGCGCATCCCTGGCCGTGCTGCGAAGTGTAATAGTACGAAGCGCCGAAGATGCCCGCGCACGTTATGAGAGCTAGCAGCGTGGTGGCAATGGCGGCAATTCTAAGTAATCGCATCATGAGCGGAAGCCCGTTCCCTTCCAGTTGCGCACCAGCGACGCGGATGCATAGTACGCGATGGCCATGATGGTCAGCGCGGGATTGAAGCCGCCGTTGGTCACGTGAACGCTGGAGTCAATCACAAACACATTGTCCACATCGTGAAGCCGGCAATCGCGGTTGACGACCGAAGTCCTGGGGTCGGCGCCCATGCGGCAGGTGCCGGCCTGGTGCTGGCCCGCCGAGACAACTTCGGACTTGCCGGCCATCAGGGAGGTGTGAATCGCTCCCGCCTCCTTGAGCCACGCCTCGGCGCGCCGGGCCTGCACCTCGCCAATCTCGAAGGTATGCGGGTGCACGTTGCCGGAGAAGCGCGCCACCGGCAGGCCCCACTTGTCTCTGACGGCTGGATCAACGGTTACGCGGCCGTCGCTGGTGGGAATCTGCTGTGTCGGCCCGATGATCACGATGCTGCGCTTGTGCCACTCGCGCATCGCCTGTTTGTGCCCCAGCCCCCAGCGCGGAGTGTCGGAGGGCAGACGGTCAACCATGTGGATCGGCAGGCGAATAAACTCGTTGGCCAGCATCCCGCCGCCGCTCAGGCCGGCTGTGCCATGGTTGTAATCGCAGATGGCGATGCTTGCGCCCGGCCCCACATCGTCATAGGTCTCGAAGTCGAAGTAGCCCACCGCGCCGGTGTAGTTGTGGCCCTGAAGATTCCGCCCCACCTGGTCGTAGCGATTGCCCAGGCCATCGGGAAAGAGCCGGCTCTTCGAGTTCAACAGCAGCCGCGCCGATTCAATAGCGCAGGCCGAGACCACCACCAGATCGGCAAGCTGCTCCTGTAAATGGCCGTCGCCGTCGAAGTATGCAACCCCGCGCGCCCGTCCCCGCTCGTCGGTCAGAATCTCCTTCACCATGCACCCGGTGCGCAATTCGCAGTTGCCGCTACTGAGCGCGATCGGGATCACGGTATTCTGCGAGCCGTTTTTGGCGTCCACTTCGCAGGCAAATCCGCAGCACCAGCGGCACCGCATGCAGGGCCCGCGCCCGTTATAGGGCACGCTGTTACGCGCCATGGGAATGTGAAATGGATGCAGCCCCAGACGCTTGGCCGCCGGTTCCAGAATGCCGAATTCGCGATTGGGCGGCAAGGGCGGCATCGGCAATGGACGCTTGCGCGGACCATGAAAGGGCGTTCCGGAATAGTCGCCAGAAATGCCGATCTCATACTCCGCCTTCTCGTAAAACGGCTCCAGGTCGTCGTAGCTGATGGGCCAGTCTTCCAGCGAACTCCCCGGGGGCGCACCATACGTGGAGCGCATGCGAAAATCCTGCGGGAGATAGCGCCAGGCCTGCGCACCGTAGCTGAGCGTGCCGCCGCCCACGCAGGCGGCATTGTTCTGGTAGGAGCCTTCACTGGGCAGGGCAATATGCGGCTGGCCCGCGCCATCCACCCAGACGCGCGGATTGCCTTCGTCCTCCGGCCCAAAAGCATTGCCCAGGACCGTGGTGCGTTGATTGCGCAAGTCGTCTTTTCTGCAGTCGTAAGCGGTGTACCATGGGCCGCGCTCCAGCAGCACGACGCTCAGGCCGGCCACGGCCAGCTCCTTGGCCACGATGCCTCCCGCCGCGCCGGCCCCCACCACAACTGCGTTCACGCGCTTCATCAGGACGCGCCCTTTCTCAGGTCGTACTGCGCCCGCCCCAGCACCGGAGGTTCGCCCAGCCCCAGCATCCGCCAGCTCACCGCATCGCGATTGCCTCCGTGGCGCGGCGAGCCGTAGTAGCCCTCCATCGTGTGATTGCGCACCAGCGCAAAGAAATGCCCCTCCTGCAATTCGAGCGCGCTCACAAGGTCAAACTGCTGTGCCGGCGTCAGGGCGGCCAGTTCCTGCCCAAAGCGCCTCCGGCTCAGCGTTTGCGCCGCTTCCAGGCCGCTCCGGTAGGCGTCCCGGTGGCGCCGGTAATGCCGCATCAGTTGACCATCGATGTAGCTCAAAACACCGGCCTGCGCAGCGCTGGGAAACTCATCGGCCGGAATAATCTGATCGCAGATCGCCTGGAGCGTTCGCGCCTGCTCTTCCGTGAGGAACAGCCAGGCGTTGCGTTGGCCTCTGTGACAGCCCGCCGCGATGGCCGCGCTTCCCAGTGCGCCGGCAGCCACAAACTGCCGCCGCGTCAAAAGGCCGTCTTTCCTGCTTGAACGCATGGGAAACTTCCTTTCACTGACGGAGAGCATTTTAACTATTACTTTAGACTTCCGTGCCCCATCCATTCCGCGTTTTTTTGCGGAATGGGTGGGAAACCAATGAATTTACGACTGTATCAGTTCCGATAATTCTCAGATGCTCAGCTTGCGCATGTACTCCGCATCCAGCCGGAGAGCCTCCATGGTGTCTATGTCGAACTCCTCCTGCTCGATGAAATAGTGCTTGAGCCCCGTGGCGGCTCGCAGAATCGGCCGGTAATCCACCACTCCACGGCCCATCACCGTCGAGTGGTACTCTCCATTCGCTCCCTTCACCATATCCTTCACATGCAGCAGCGGGAAGCGCTCAGGCGTCTTGCTGAGATACGCCAGCGGGTTGCGTCCGGCGGCGGCCACCCAGCCGCAATCCATCTCGAAGCAGACCAGCTTGGGGTCGGTCAGCCGCAGCAGTTCGTCGTAGAAGACCACCCCGCCCTCCGAGCCAAACTCCGGCCCGTGATTGTGGTAACCGAAGCTCATTCCAGCAGCCTTCACCTTCTCGCCGATGCGATTCAGTTGCTCCGCTACCCAGCGCCAGTCGTCCAGGGTGAGCGCCCCGGTCAGAGCCGGATCGCGCCGCCTCGGCCAGGGGCAAATGATGTACTCCAGTCCCAGCGCATGGCCATACTCGATCAGCTCGTCCTGATGCGCCTGCAATAAGGCCAGCGTGTGATGGGTGCTCACGCAGCGCAGCCCTGCCTGGTCCATGGCGTGACGCCACACCGCCGCCGTGCGGTCGAAGTAGCCCGCCGCCTCCACCTCCGTATATCCCGCCGCTCGCACTTTGGCCAGCGTCCCGTCAAAGTCCTTGGGCAGCAGCTCGCGCACGCTGTAGAGTTGCAGGCCGATGGGTAAGCCCACCCGCCTGGCGGCCAGCCGGAGAGATCCTCCACAGGCCGCAGCCGCAACCGCCGCCGTGGCCTTCAGAAAACTTCTGCGCGAAGTATTGCCCATTGGTTCGTTCTCCTTGCGTCAGCAATTCTCTCTCCCCGGCCTGCCTTCTGTCCACAAAGCGCCCCGTACGCGGTCAGGCTCACAGCAGTGGGTCGAATGGCCGCCGAACCAGCCACAGCCCACCCTGTTCTCTAGTCCCCAGTCCCTTAGTCCCTGGTCCCTTAGTCCCGAGTCCCTTAGTCCCTGACCCCTATTCCCTCTTCTCCCAAAAAGCTGTAGACTGCCAACACGGCACTAAACGGATTTCATGGCAAGGATTACCCAGAAACAAAAGCTCTTCAACGGCCGGGACCACTCATGGATGGAGTTCAACCGGCGTGTGCTTGAAGAGGCCGAGGACCCCGTCAACCCGCTGCTGGAACGCGTCAAGTTCCTCGCCATCACCGCCTCCAACCTCGACGAGTACGTCGAAATCCGCCAGGCTGGTCTCTTGCAGCGCATTGAGGACGGCTACCGCGAGCCGGGCTTCGACGGCCTGCGCCCCGACGAATCCCTCGCTGTTCTGACGGCAGAGATTCACAGCTTTGTGGATGCGCAGTACCGCTGCTGGAACGACCACCTGCTGCCTGAACTGCGCCAGCAGGGCGTGCGGCTGCTGGAGTGGGAAGAGCTCGACGAAGAGGCCCGCGACTTTGCCCAGGAGTACTTTCAGCGCGAAGTCGACCCGCTGCTGACGCCCATCAGCATCGACCCGGCCCACCCCTTTCCGCGCGTGCTGAATGTGGCGCTCTGCCTGGCGCTGTTGCTGCGGCTCAAGCGGCGCAGCTCCGGCCCGCAAGTCCTGGGCGTCGTCACAGTGCCGCGCGCGCTGCCCCGCTTCGTGCGCCTGCCCTCGGCTGACGGCGTGCATGACTACGTGCTCTTGCAAGACCTGATCGCGCAGAACCTGGCCGGCATGTACCGCGGCTATGAGGTGCTGGCCCGCGCCGCCTTCCGCGTCACTCGCAACTCGAACTTGTATTTCGAGGAGGAAGAAGCGCGCTCGCTGCTGGAGACCATTCGCGTCGAGCTGCACAACCGCCGCAAGGGCGACGCCGTGCGCCTGGAGATCGAGTCCGGCGCCGATCCCGAGATTGTCGAGCGTCTGCGCGTCAACTTCGAGCTGGACGAGGATCAGGTCTTTCGCGGCGACGGCCCGGTGAACCTTTCGCGGCTGATGTTCTTCTATGGCGATGTGCATCGGCCCGACCTCAAGTTCCCGGTCTTCACGCCCAAGCCCTTCAAGCTGGGCAGCAAATGCGACAACATCTTCGACGAGCTGCGCGAGCACGACGTGCTCCTCCACCACCCCTATGATTCGTATGAGCCGGTCGTCGATTTCATTCAGCAGGGCGCGGAAGACCCCGCCGTGGTCAGCATGAAGCAGACGCTCTATCGCACCAGTCAGGATTCGCCGGTCTTCCAGGCGCTGATCGAAGCCGCCACCACCAAGGAGACCACTCTGGTTGTCGAGCTGATGGCCCGCTTCGACGAGGCCTCGAATATCCGCTGGGCGCGCTCGATGGAGGACGCGGGCGTGCAGGTCTTCCACGGCGTCGTCGGCCTCAAAACCCATTGCAAGCTGGCCATGCTCGTCCGCCGCGACGAAGATGGCGTCACCCGCCGCTACTGCCACCTGGGCACCGGCAACTACAACCCCGTCACCGCCCGCTTCTACACCGACCTCAGCCTGCTCACCTGCGATCCGCGGATGACCGAACGCGTGCACATGGTCTTCAATTACCTCACCGCGCACGCCGAGATCGACGACTATCGCCCGCTGCTGGTCGCGCCGCTGACTATGGCCGAGAGCTTCCTCGGCCTCATCCGCCGCGAGCAGGAGCACGCCCAGGCCGGACGCCCCGCCCACATCGTCGCCAAGATGAACGCGCTGCTTGAGCCTTCGGTGATCGAGGCGCTCTACAAAGCCTCGCAGGCCGGCGTCGAGATCGACCTGATCGTCCGCGGCCTCTCGATTCTGCGCCCCGGCGTGAAGGGCCTCTCGGAGAGGATTCGCGTCCGCTCCATTGTCGGCCGCTTTCTCGAGCACTCGCGCATATTCCACTTCGCCAACGGCGGCAACGACGAAATCTATCTCGGCTCGGCCGACTGGATGCCGCGCAACCTCTTCGAGCGCTGCGAGGTGGCCTTCCCGGTACGCGATCCGGCGGCATTGGCCCGTATTCACGACGAGATTCTGCCCGCTTACCTTGCTGACAATGTAAAAGCCCGCCTCCAGCAGCCCGATGGCAGCTACATGCGCGCCAGCAAGCTCCTCAAGGACGCCAGGCCCTTCGCCGCCCAGGACTTTCTCATGCAGTTGGCCGAGGGCAAGGCGGAACTGAGCGCCCTCCCCAGGCCCGCCACCAACAAGCCGCCGGCAAAGAAGGCCACAGTAGCCGACTGAATGTATTTCATTGAGTCGTTCGACTCGTGCGACGACTTACGCCGGCAATGAACCCGCCAACTTGCTAACTTTCGATCACCGCAAAGCGGTGGCTAACTTGCGAAATGGTTAACTAGTCCTCGCGGGCTCGATGAGTCTTAACCAGTCTTGGTCATGAGCAGCAGCCAAACTTGCCGTTGCAAGTGACGCCAAAAATGAACGAGCGCCTCAAAATTCACCCCGGAGGGTTGATGGAAAATAGCTCTGGGTGGAGCGTAGCGCAACCCGGGGAATGTCCGCCCATGAATGATTCGCGCCTTGGAGGGGCGCTGCGAAACGATTTTGTTTGTAAGGAGTTCCTGCGTTGACATAATTTCGAAGGTTCGATGACATACGCGCCGACTTAAATGCGGACGTCGCCCGCAGCCCAGCCCCGCGTTCCCAGGCTCTGGCAGGAGAGCGTTGCAATCTGCGCGGCGCGGCGCAGGGCCGGCTCAAAGCCATCACCAGCTGCGTAAAAGTGCGCGAAGGCCCCGTGCAGCACGTCCCCCGCGCCCAGCGTATCAGCCGCGTCGATCCGCGCGACCTCAATCTCGAAGCGTCGTCCGCGCTCCCAGCCGAGAATGGGCCGCGCGCCGCGCGTGAGTGCGATCGAGGCAATGCCCCGGTCGGCAAACCAGGCGAAGAGCGACTCCGAATTGGCATCTATGCCGGGAACCGCGAAACGCTCGCTGCAAATCGCAACCGAGAGCAGCGGTGCCACTTCCGCCGTTCCTGGCTTCCAACTGCCCCCGTCCAGGCAGAGCGCGGCGCCGGCGGCCTTGCAGGCGGCGAGCAGCGGCAGCGTCTCTACGAGATGAAAGCCATCGTTAAGAACGACTGGTGGAAGATCTCCCCAATCGGCGGGCACGCTCTTCTCCCAGCTATCTGCCAGCGGCGTAAGCCGCACTGCGGAAAGTGGCGGATTGAGAATCGTTCGGCTGCCGCTCGCGGCATTCACCAGAACTGTAGTCAGCGGCGTTTCGTAGGCCGTTCCCGCGGCCAGATCGAGCAGCCTGACACCGTGGCGTTTAAGCTCGGCGCGCACCGGAGCGGCCCATGGCCCGCCGCCGACGGCGCTGATCAGCATCGCCTCACCGCCCAGCAGCACATGGGTAATGGCGGCATTCAACGCCGGCCCTCCCGACGCGGCATGGAACTCGCGCGCGTAGGCCTTGGTGTCCTCGGCGGGAAGTCCGTCGAGGCGATAAAGAGAGTCAAGGGTGCTTCGGCCGAGAAAGAGAACGCGGGGCGGATTCATGTGCTTTGAGGTAATTGTACGGAAGCTGCCCTTTGCCGGTTAAGGTTTGTGGATTCCCAGCTCCGAAAAGTGGGAGTTGGGACCGGGTCTTATCACACCGTCTCCATCAGCGCCTCGGTCCTCTTGTTTATCTTGGCGGTGCGTTCCAGCTTGTCCCATTTGAAGGGCTTGCCGTCGATGGCGCGCTTGACCGTCTTCAGCAGCACAATCGAGAAGATCTGGCGAGAGGCGAAGCGCTGCAGCCTTTCAAGCCATGCCGAATGACTCTCAGGAATCAAGGCACAACAATTTGGGGAATATCGGTATAAGGTTCAAAGACCTGGATCTGATAGACGACTGGCGCGCCGCCGCGGTAGATCCAAATCTCCAGGTAATAGGGACCAGGCGGAATATTGAAGAGATAGTACATGCCGTCGGGTTGGGAGTACGCTGGCGCACAGCGTACTCCTCCGGCGTTGATAACGGTAACTGCAATGCCGGCGGCCGGGTAGCCGTTTTGGTGGATCAATCGTCCGCGCACCGTTGCGGCATGGGCCACTCCCGCGGCCAGAACCAGCACAAGTACGGTCATCGCAATATTCAGGAATTGAGTTTTGCGTTTCACTGATGCACCTCCGGCTGGCTGGTGGGCAGGGGTTTCGACTCGTCACCGGCCTTGAGCACTTGTGTGGGCGCGTAGGCCGGCGCAACCAGCGTGATCCCTTCGATCTTGATCGAATGTCCCTTCCGGCTAACTTTGACGTTCGGTGGGTTTGTTGCGTTTGGATTGAGATCGACACCGGGCGATGCCAATAGGACGGGTGGTATCGATGAGCCGGGTGGTGGCGATACCTGGTGGGTCACATACAACGTGGGAAAGGTCATTATGCCGTCCACATCGGGGAAACTATGAACGTGCAAGGAGAATCCGCCATAACCGTCCAGGACGATATGCGAGGGATTCGTAGTGAAATCCGTTGGAAATAAGATGCTGCCAACGGGTCGATGATCCTCCCCGACCACTTGTCCGTTCACGACCCAATCCTGGTCGGGCGACGGAGGCGTGGGATCCAATAACAGCAAGCGGTGAATGAACCATGCAATCCCCACCAGCGCCGCCATCGCGCCGCCCAACTTTAGCGTTCCAACGCTAAAGGACGCTCCTTGGATGCCGCCTAAGTACCGGTAGGTGAGGGCGGCAAGACCGGTCGCCATGAGAAAGGAGGTGATGGTGGGTGAGAAGTTCTGAAAGCGCAGCGGAAGAAACACCGCGCCCCCAATCCCAAGCAACGCGAAGACGACCACCACAATGTCATCCATCGACCACGCCCGGCCTGCGGGTGCAGGAAGGAGTACGGGCGGCTTGAGCCGTCTGCCGTGGATAGGATTCGCCGGATCGGCCATGGTTCCTCCTGGGGGAAAGTGGATTCGCCTGAAAAGCCTGTGCGGGTTAATTGCTGATTGGATACCCCTGACTGAGGAGCAGGGGCAATGGAATAAATTATCGGACTAATATTGTCCAAATGCAAGAGAAATTCGTAAAAAAACTCTTTGATACCGGCTTTATATGTTATATAGAGCGGAGGTCTATGCCGTTTCCGTCAGCGCCTCGGTCCTCTTGCTCATCTTTGCCGTGCGTTCCAGCTTGTCCCAGTTGAAGGGCTTGCCGTCGATGGCGCGCTTGACGGTCTTCAGCAGCACAATCGAGAAGACCTGGCGGTAGGCAAATCTTTGCAGCCAGATGTGGAAGAGCAGCCAGCCGTCGCCTTTGTTGGCGGGGTGGCGGCGCTCCAATGAAAAAGCGATCGACGAGGTGACGAAGTCGATCACCAGGAAGCCGAGGAAGTAGACCAGCAGCTTGTAGAAGTCGGCGGACGAGGCTGATTCGGGGTGGAAGTAGCGATCCATGAAGTAATTGATGATGCCCCAAAGAAACATCATGTCGATGAAGGGCGAGACAAGCGGCAGCAGCATTTGAAAAATAAGAATATTGGGCAGCGCGAAGAGTCCCATGGCCTTGTTGCGAACGAAGGCCAGGCGATGCTTCCAGACCGCCTGCAGAATGCCGAAGGACCAGCGGAAGCGCTGGCGCATCAGTCCCTTGGCGTCGATGGGAGCTTCGGTGAAGGCCAGCGCGCGGTCCTCGTAGACCACCTTGAGGCTCATTTCAAGCAGCGCCATGGTCAGGTCGGCATCCTCGGCGACGGTGTTGACGGGATAGCCGCCAGCGGCCTTGACGGGGCCGGTGCGCCATGCGCCGATTGCGCCGGGAACCACGACGACGACATTGAATAAATCTAGAGCCCGGCGCTCGAAGTTCTGGCTCGTGATGTATTCCAGAGCCTGCCAACGGGTCCACAGGTTGACGCGATTGCCGACCTTGGCGTTGCCGGCGACGGCGCCCACCAGCGGGTCTTCAAAGTGGGGGATGAGCTTGCTGATGGCGTCCGGGGCGATAACCGTGTCCGCGTCGATGCCGACGTAAAATTCCTCCGTCATGCGGTCGAGGGCGAAGTTCAGCGCGGCCGCCTTGCCTCCGTTGGGCTTGCTGAGAACCTGAACTCGGCCTACGGCGATCTGGGTGGCATAAGCCAGTCGCGCGACCTCGGCGGTGCGGTCGCTGGAGCCGTCGTCGATCACGATGATGCGCAGGTTGGCGTAGTCGGAGTTGAGCACCGAGCGGATGGTGCGGACGATGACCTTTTCCTCGTTGTAGGCCGGGATGAGGACGGCGACGCGGGGGTTGAAGCCGGGCGAGGCCACGGCGTGGGGTCGGAGCAGGCGGTCGATGATGGCCAAAATGCCCACCAGGATCAGCCGCGCGCTCATCAGGATGTCGCCCACAAAGAAGACCAGCACAATAAACCTGCCGATAATAGCCAGGCTGGAGAAGGCAATCGAATCAGGCAGGGCGCGCAGGTACTGCCGGAAAGTGAGCTTGGGCATCACCTGGGCGGTAGTCTTGCCCATCAGCGAGGAGACGGGAACGATGGCGTAGCCATTGGCGCGCAGCGCGTCGATCAGTATGGGCAGCGCGGCCACGGTGGCCGAGCGGTCGCCGCCGCCATCGTGCAGCAGGATGATGGAGCCGCGGAACTGTGGCTTGGTTTTCATGGTCTGCAACTGTTTGAGGATGGTATCGGCGATCTCGGCCGGCGACTTGCGCGGATGTTCGTTCCAGTCGTCGGTGTCCAGCTTGTTGCCGACGATGGTGTAGCCGTCTTGCTGGATGCGCTCCACCGGGGCGGCCTGGTCGTCGGTGTCCGGCTCCTCGTCGATGTCGTAGGGCGGACGGAAGTAGAGCGGCTGAATGCCCAGCTTGCTGGCGAAGAGACGCTCGGTCAATTTGAGCTCAAGATCAAGCTGGCGGTTGGAGATTTCGCTGATGTCCGGATGGCTCCACGTGTGGTTGCCGATCTCATGGCCCTCGCGCACCACCCGCTTCATCACGCCGACGTACTGCGCGGCTTCGGCGCCGATCAGCATAAAGGTTCCCTTGACGTTTTTGTCGCGCAGAATGTCGAGAATCTTGGGCGTCCACTTGGGGTCGGGTCCGTCGTCGAAGGAGAGCGCGACTTCGTTGGCATGATAGCCATACTGCTCGATGGTGTAGGTGCGCGGGTAAACGTCCATATGCTCATCGTTGATGAGCTTCTTGCGCGGATCAAGCTCGTCGGTGTCAACTTCGATCGTGCGCTTGCCCGACTGCGGCAATCCGGTGACGCGGATGATGTCGCCGTCGCCCTCGTTGTCCACGTCGTGGCCGGGTTGAACGGAGCCCAGGTCTTGCAGCGCGTCCGGGCTGGTGGGCTTGTCCCAGATGTTCCACAGCGAGCTGTCCTCCTCGCCCAGCCGCCAGAGCGCGAAGGTTTGCAGGCCCATGGCGCGGGCGGCGCGCAACTCGTTCAGCATCGTCACGCCATCCAGGAACCAGACAATGTGGCGCTGGTTCAAGTCCTCGTCGATGTACTCAAAGTGAGGATTGAGGGTGTTGTAATCCAGATTCAAGTCGGCGTCGGCGTCCGAGGCGCGCTGCCACACATCGGAGACGTGCAGGTCTTCGGTCGTCACCACGAGATTGGGATGCTTGCCGGCCATCCTCCTTTGTTGTGCCGGGCTGGGGATAGAGAGCGTCCAGTCGTAGCCGTAGTTGCCCACCGCGCAGATCAGCTTCTCCTTGGGCACCAGAGCGAGCACGCGCCGCAGGTTGCCCACGAACCACTCCTGGCTGGCGATGGGGCCCGGCTGGCTCTCGATCTGGTGCTCGTCGTAGTTCATCAAAATCACGCCGTCGGAGTTGGCGGCTATTCCTTTGAAATCCTCGTCGGTGGTCAGGATCTGGGTATTCACATACAGCCGCAGATTGCGCGCATGCAGATCGCCGTAAAGCTCCCTCAGGAAGCTCATATACGCCGGGCTGGCTTCATCCGGCAGGTTTTCGATGTCCAGCGAGAGCCCGCGATAGGCCGGGAAAGCCGTAAAAAATCGAAGGATCTGCTGGCGCAGCGCGGCCCGCTTGTTTGGGTCGGCCAGCATCAATGCCATCGCCGGATCCCAGCTCTGCGTGTTGGGGTTGAAGTTGTTCAGGTGAGGAAAGATTTCCGTGTCTTCCTTGGCCGCCTGGATCACCCGCTTGATCCTGTTCTGGTCGTCGGGATCGTGCACGGTGTTGCCTTCTATCACCGCATACTCATGATGGTTGTCGCTGCTCATGGACAGCAGCGTGGCTTGAGGAGCGTCTACGTGCAGCCACTCGGGGAAGAGTAGATCGATCTGATGAACGTGCTCCTTGAACGAGGAGTAGCTGGACGGGTCGTAGGGCACGAAATAGGCCGCGCGCAAACCTTCGCCGGTGTTGAAGGGAATCTCCGAGGGCTTGCGGGCTGTCTTGCGGCGCGCCGGGCGCGGGCCTTTCAGCGGTATGCGCTCCGGCAATGCCTTGTAATTGTGCTTGGGAGTGGCCAGCAGCAGCTCCGGAAGATGCTGATAGCGCAGCACATTGAAGATGAATACCGCCAGAACCAGTGTGAAAACCACGGCCGTCGCATCGAAGATGCGGCGCAACCGCTTCCATCGCTTGCGTTGCGGATCGAAAAAAATCTGTTTATCCGGCATGAATGGCCTGGCTTTTCCTGGTGCGAAAACGGGTTGCGGCAAAAACCGCTGAAACAGTCTACGCTATACAGTACGAATCGTATGGAAGCTGACTCCAACAGTCAATCCAACACCCGCCGCTGGGCTCTTGTCCCAACTATTCCGGTCTTGTCCGTCTCGCTGGCCCTGGCCTCCGGCCTCGTCTTGCGACTGTGGATGCTGAAGAAATATTTCATCGTCAACGGCGACTCGCTGATCTACGGCGACATGGGCAAGAACCTGCTCTTGCATGGCCAGTATGCGCTCACCGGGGTTGCCGGGAAGCTCAATCCGACACTGATTCGCCTTCCCGGTTATCCCCTCTTTCTGGCGCTCTGCTTCCGCGCCTTAGGGATGGAAAACTACGCATCGGCAGCCTGGGTGCAGATTGCGCTCGAGCTGGCCGGCTGCCTGCTGCTGGCCGATTTCGCGGGCCACATCGCCCCGGTCGCGCTTCGCAGCGGTAAGGCGGGATTCAGCCGCGGCGCCGCGCATGCCACACTATGGCTGACCGCGCTCTGCCCCTTTACGGCGATCTACGCCGCCGAGCCGATGCCCGAGGCGTTGACGCTCTTCATGATCGCGCTGGCGCTGTGCTCCGCCGCGCGCTTCCGTGAGCGCCCAGCGTGGGGGACAGCCTTCTGTTTCACCTTTGCCGTTACCTATGCGGCCCTGCTCCGCCCCGACGGCGCGCTGCTCGCCGTAGCGCTGGCCCCGGCGCTGTTGATCGTACTGCTGCGCACAGATTCTGGGTGCCTCATCTCTGCTGTCATCCTGAGTGAAGCGCAGCGGAGTCGAAGGACCTGCTTCTTGTATTTCTGTCGCAAGGGTGGGAAGCCGTGGAGTGAGGAATCTCCGAAGGTCGCCCGCGCCGTAGGCGCAATGGTCATTAGCCCCGCGCTTCAGCGTGGGGTCGGCGTAACCAATAATTTTCCGGAGTCCCGTAGGGACGACGCTAATGTTTCGCTTTCTTCAAATAGCAGCCCCCGCCTCGCCCGAATGGCCCTCGTCTGCACGCTCCTGGCGCTCGCCCCCTTCACCGCCTGGACCCTCCGCAACTGGCAGGTCTTCCATCTCTTCCAGCCGCTGGCCCCGCGCTACGCCAACGACCCCGGCCAAGAGACCTATCCCGGATGGCAGCGCTGGGTCAAAACCTGGTCCCTCGACTTCGTCTCCACCTACAACGTCTATTGGGAGGTACCGGGAGCTCCGCTCGACCTGGCCAAACTCCCCAGACGGGCCTTCGACTCGCTCGCGCAGTACGAAGAGACCGCCGCTCTGGCCGCCGACTACAACGACCGGGACAATGCCAGGGACATTGTGCCGGATGTGGATGAGCGCTTCGGGCAGTTGGCTGACGAACGCATCGCCGCCCATCCCCTCCGTTATTACCTCTGGCTGCCGCTGGGGCGGGTGGCTGATATGTGGCTGCGCCCGCGCGTTGAAAACATGGACATCGACCTGGACTGGTGGGTCTATGCGCATCACCGCGCGGAGACCCGCTTCAGTTGGGCCTATGCCGGGCTGAACGCCCTCTATCTGCTGCTGGCGCTGGCGGGGTGTTGCCTGCGTCCGCGCTTCTGGCCGTGGATGGTGGCCTATATGGTGCTGCGCAGCGCCCTGCTGATGACCGTCGAAGCTCCCGAGGCGCGCTACACGCTGGAGTGCTTTCCCATGCTCTTTGCGCTGGGCGGAATCGCCGTCTGCGCGGGTATTACAGGCCGTCGCCCGCGCCGTGGGCGTAATAGTTGTTAGATCATTTTTACTCTTACTATAGACTTCGGTGCCCCATCCATTCCGCGTTTTTCTGCGGAATGGGTGGGAAGCCAACAGAATTCAGGTCTACACAATTTGCGAAAATGCTCTAGTCCCGCGCTTCAGCGTGGGGAAGGTTAGCCCCGCGCCGTAGGCGTAGCCCGCCGCCCGCGCCGTAGGCGAAGTTATAGCAGCCTGTCCGTCCGCGCCGTAGACGTAGCATGTCGCCCGCGCCGTAGGCGCAGCGGTTATTAGCCCCGCGCTTCAGCGTGGGGAAAAGGGATTCCAACAGTCTGTTACGGAGTCCCGTAGGGACGGCGCAAGAACATTATTGATGCAGGAACCAATAACTCGCTAACTCGCTCTCTACAGCGCCAGCCCCTTCAAATAGGCCCTGAACGGCGGACCAAGATCGCCGCGCTTCAGCGCAAGCTCCACCGTCGCCTGCAACATGCCGAACTTATCCCCGACGTCGTACCGCTTGCCGTCAATGATATAACCAAAAACCTTTTCTTCCTTGAGCAGCGCCTTAATGCCATCGGTAAGTTGTATCTCGCCGCCCGCGCCGGGAGCGGTCTTCTCCAATAACTCGAAGATGCGCGGCGTAAGGATATAGCGGCCGACGATGGCCAGCTTTGAGGGCGCATCGGCGAACTTCGGCTTCTCCACCATTCCAGTGCAGTTGAATATCCGCCAGTGATCGGGGTCCTGCGATCCGGCCAGTACGCCATACGCGCTGATCCCTTCGCCCTCCACACTCTGCGCCGCCAGCACCGCGCCGTCCCGCTCGTCAAAGATGCCCATCATCTGCTTCAGGCAAGGAACCTCTGCATCGATCACATCGTCGGGCAGAATGACGGCAAAGGGTTCATCGCCCACCAGATTCTTGGCGCACAGCACTGCATGGCCCAGCCCCAAAGGCTCCTTTTGCCGCACATAACTGATCCGCGCCAGCGACGAGACGCCGCGTGACACGGCGAGTAACTCATGCTTCCCCTTCCGCTCCAGCGCCGCATTCAGTTCGAAGCTATGGTCGAAGTGGTCCTCCATAGCGCCTTTGCCGCGCCCGGTCACGATGATGATGTGCTCGATCCCCGACGCGACCGCCTCTTCCACGCCGTATTGGATAACGGGCTTGTCCACCAGCGCCAGCATCTCCTTGGGAATCACTTTGGTAGCCGGTAAAAAGCGCGTGCCCAGCCCACCCGCCGGAAAAACCGCTATTCGCACCTGCTTGCTCATCTCATCGCCCTCATCTCAATAACATCCATCTGGGTGCCCCACCCTCGCCGCTGTCATCCTGAGCGGAGCGCAGCGAAGTCGAAGGACCTGCTTCTTGCAATAGCTGCTGGGTGCCCCCGGTCTCGATTCTGAGACCGGGGATACCACACCCCTCACAGCGCCGGCGAATCATCCCCCAGCAGCGCTTCCCGCACAATCTTGATTGGCGGAAATCCCTGCCGCAGGAAATTATTATGAAACTCCTCTAGCGAGAAAGCCGCGCCCTGCTTCTTCTTCATGTCCTCGCGCAGCTTCATGATCTCCAGCTTGCCCAGTGTGTAGTAAAGATAAGTCGGATCGCCGGCCCCGCGCCTGGTCTCCACCACGGCTGTCTCCTTCGGTTGATAGCCTTCCTTCTGAAAAAATGCAACCGCCTCGTCAAAGCTCATCTTGCCGCTGTGCATTTGAATCCCTACGATAAAGCGAGCGTTGCGCAGTAGCGCGTCCTGCAATTGCCCCAGGCGCAGAAACTTCGCCTCGCGCTCATCCTTCGCTCCCGCTCCCGGCTGGCCGTAGCCCTCGTCGAGCATCATCTGCTCGGTGTAGTGCGCCCATCCCTCAATGTCGGTATTTGCGCCCAGCAGCTTGCGCACCCGGCTGGGCGCCTGCGGCAGCCAGAGAAACTGAATGTAATGCCCAGGATAAGCCTCATGCACCGCCGTTGAAATTACCGTGCCGATATTGAAGGAATGCATATAACCCTCGACCTGAACGGGCGTCATCGACGGATCGGGAAGAGTTACATTGAAGTAGGCCTCCGTCGCGTGACTCTCATACGGCCCCGGCGTATCCATGCTGGCAAAGGTCGTCGCGCGCATGAACGGCGGCGTCTCTTCCACAATAGGCCGCACATCCGAGGGGATGGTTACAATATGATGCGCGCGGATAAAGCCGATAAGCCCATCGAAAGTCGCGCGAAAGCTATTCAGCAATTGATCCGGAGCGGGGTGATTCTCTCCTAACTCCTCAAGCACCGCGCTCGGAGTCTTGTCCGGCTCCAGTTCTTTGGCAACCTGCTTGAAGTGCTCCTGATTCTTGCGCAGATCGGCCCAGCCAATCTCCAGCAGCTTATCCAGCGGCAAATCCACCATCTCGTCATACAAAAGCTTCTTCGAGAAGGTCTCCGCGCCGATGCGGAAGTCTCCGTTCGACTGCGGCAACAGGTCCGTCTTCAGCCAGCCAAGATAACTGTTCAGCGCGGCAATCACCGCCGCGTTCGTTTGCGCAAACTCCGCCTTGAGAGCCGGGTCCTTGGCGTCGGCAAAGGCCAGCGGAACATCGTGTTCAAAGAAAGTGATAATGTCCGGTAACTGCTCGATGGCGATCTTCGTAAAGACGCCCGGCGGATTCTTCAGGTTGACGCGCGCCTCTGCCAGTACACCCGGCATCTGTTTTTCGCGCGCAATCAACGAACGCAACCGCTCGTCCGGCGAAGCAAACTTACGCTCCATTAGCACAAACGCCCCATTCGCGCAGGTGCCCGAATAATTGTCCGCATTCTTCTCCCATGGCCGAATCGTTTCAAGAGTCAGAAGCGTGGAGCGGATATTCGATAGCACGATCTCGCGGTCGCTCCACAAAACAAAGTCCGCCGCGGCAGCATCGGGATGAATTGCCTCTATGCGCTTCTCGAAGCTCTTGAGCGCGGCGATCTCCGCATCGATATTCTTGCGCGAGTAATCCTCTAATTGTGTGTCGTACTGGTGATATCCCACCTGAGTTCCGCTAGTTGGGTTATAAGGAAAGTACAACTGGTCAAAGTAATCATTGGAAACCTGCTCGAACTGCTGCTTCCAGTTCTCATTCGCGGCATAAACAAGATTCGCCGAAGCCATAAACACTCCAATCGCCAACAGAACAACGAATTGCCTCATGTTACTCCTCGCTATTGAACTTCATTTCTCTTATACGTTCACCGGCTAGGGCGCCAGGTTGGCCAGCAGTTCGTGAATCTCCAGCAGCACTTCGTCACTTCGCGTGGCAGCTAAAGGATACTTCAACAGGCCCTGCGGCGTGAACTGCGCTCCGCGTTTTGCATTCCGCGCCACCAGGCTCATCAGAGTCTGCGGCTCGATCGCCGCATTTTCCATGAAGCGAATATGCAGCTCGGAGCGCTTGCGATCCACCTGCGCAATGCCAATCCGCTCGCATTCAAGCCTGATCAGCGACGCCTCCAGCAAGTAAACCGTCGCATCCGGCGGCGCGCCGTAGCGGTCTTCCATCTCCGCGCGCACTTCATTCACCGCGGCTTCACTGGCAGCTCCGGCGATCTTCTTATAGAGCCGCAGCCGCTGATTCTCTTCCGGCACATAACTCTCATCGATGCGCAGCGCAATCCCTAGGTTAAGCTGCGTCGCGGGCCGCTCCTCGCTCGCCTCGCCCTTCATCTCCTTCACCGCGGCCTCCAGCATCGATGTGTATAACTCGAAACCCACCGCCTCGATGTGCCCGCTCTGTTCTCCGCCCAGCATATTGCCCGCGCCACGCAACTCCAGGTCCAGCGCCGCAATTTTGAATCCCGCGCCCAGGTCGCTGAACTCCTTCAGCGCCGCGAGGCGCCGGCGCGCAATCTCCGTTAATTCATTCTCCGGCGGAATCAGCAGATAGGCATAGGCGCGCCGGTTCGAGCGCCCCACGCGGCCGCGCAACTGGTATAACTCGCTCAGCCCGTGCCGGTCCGCGCGATTGATGAGCATGGTATTCGCCAGCGGAATGTCCAGCCCGTTCTCGATGATCGTCGTCGCCACCAGCACATCATACTCGTGCCGCATAAAGGCCAGCATCACCCGCTCCAGTTCCGTTTCGCTCATCTGCCCGTGGCCCACGCAAACGCGCGCCGCTGGAACTAACTCCTGTATCCGCGAGGCAATCTCATAAATGGACTCCACGCGGTTATGCACAAAATAGACCTGCCCGCCGCGCTCTAACTCCACCTCGACCGCCGAGCGAATTATCTTTTCGTCGAACTTGGCCACCAGGGTCTGAATCGCCATGCGATCCTTGGGCGGCGTCTCGATCACGCTCATGTCGCGCAGGCCCACCAGCGACATATGAAGAGTGCGCGGAATCGGCGTTGCGCTCATGGCCAGCACATCGATCTCCTTGCGCATCTGCTTCAGCCTTTCCTTGTGGCGCACGCCGAAGCGCTGCTCCTCATCCACCACCAGCAAGCCCAGATCCTGAAACTTGATGTCTTTCGAGAGCAGCCGGTGCGTGCCGATAAGAATATCGACCTTGCCGGTCTCCACCCGCTCAACAATTGACTTTTGTTCCTTTGGAGTTCTAAAGCGCGAAATCATTTCAACATTGATGAAAAATTGCGCAAATCTCTTCTTGAATGTCTCAAAATGCTGAAAACTCAGAATCGTCGTGGGTGTCAGCACGGCCACCTGCTTGCCGTCCTGCACTGCCTTGAAGGCCGCCCGCATCGCTACTTCCGTCTTGCCATAACCCACATCGCCGCACAATAGCCGATCCATCGGCCGGGTGGATTCCATGTCGTACTTGATGGCGCGGATCGCCGAAATCTGGTCGTCGGTTTCGCTATAATCGAACGAGTCTTCGAACTCCCGCTGAAACTCGTTGTCCCTGGAGAAGGCTGTTCCCTGCGCGGTGGTTCGCTCGGCATATAACTTCAATAACTCGCCGGTCATATCCTGCATCGCCTTGCGTACGCGCGCCTTGGTCTTGGCCCATTGCTGCGAACCAAGCCGGTTCAGCACAGGTGCAGGCCCCGCGTCCGTCGAACGGTACTTCTGAATCAGGTCCAGCCGGGTGAGCGGCACATATAACTTGGCAGCTTCGGCAAACTCCAGGATCATGAACTCCACCGAGAGCCCGTCCTGCACAATTTCTTTTAATCCTTGATATTGGGCAATCCCGTGCTCCACGTGCACCACGTAATCGCCTACGCCCAGGTCGCGGAAGTCCGAAACAAAGGCCGCTGTCTTTGACCGTCTTGGCTCCGGCCGCGCCGCCACATCTGCGTCGTCCGATAAATCACTGGCCCCGAACAAAAACAGATTCGCGTCAAAAAAACTAACTCCCGAAGCTATCGGCGTGCGCACGATCACCGGCACGCGCAAATCGCTCGCCAGATAACTTGCCTCATCGAGAAAAGTCTCTCCGGGATGCGGATTGCGGCTGCCCAGCCGATAAGGAATCTGGTACTCGCGCAGCACTGTGGCCAGCCGCTCCACATCTCCCTGATGCGGCGCGGCCAGCACGATCCGCGCCTCCGCTGCCATCAGCGTCCGCAACTGCTCGGTCAGCGCCGGAATCGACCCATGAAAGCGCAGCGTCGGCCGAGTGTTCAGCTCGATCTCGCCCAGCGTGTTGTCCTCGTCGAGTACGTCTACCACGCCTAACTGATCGAGATCCAGTCCCATCTGCCCATCCAATGCCGCCTGTAACACCTCGGGGCGGAGATAGATGTCTTCCGGCCTGATCAGCGAGCCAATCGCCGACCGTTCATGCCGCTGCTCAACCTTGTTCCACCAGCGATCAATCTGGTTGCGCACCATCGCAGGCTCTTCGATGAACAGCGCGCACTTGGGCAGAAGAGTCAGCAGCGACTTATCCGCTCCGGCCACCGCCGTGAAAAACTCCCAGCCCGGAAAGACGCTCACTCCACCGGCAGCCGCCAGCTCGACAGCCATCTCCTCGTCTTCAACTTCCACCCGCTGCCGGCTAAGCCGTCCATGCACCGCGGCCAGCAGCCGCTCAGTCACCGGCGTCTCCGTCAGCGGCAATAACTGCGCTTCGTCCAGGCCACTTTGCGAGCGCTGCGTCTCCGGATCGAATTTGCGAATAGTTTCTATCTCGTCGCCGAAAAACTCGATGCGCACCGGCCGGTCGGACTCAGGAGAATAAATATCCAAAATTCCGCCCCGCCGCGTGAATTGTCCCGGCATCTCCACCAAATCCATCTGCGTATAGCCCACACTGGCCAGGTGCCCGGTAAGCACCTCCACATCCACCTCTTCGCCGCGCTTCAAAGTCACCGCCAGGCCGGCGTAATAGTCACGGTCAAAGAGCCGCAGCGCCGCTGCTTCCACCGGAGCAATCAGGATCGATACCGCCCCGGTGGCCAGCTTCCACAACGCTGCCGCCCGCTGCTCCTGAACATCCGGATGTGGAGATAGATTTTCGAAGGGAAGCACATCGTGGGCCGGCAGCCGCACCACCAACGCCGGGTCCACCGCTCCGGTCAGCTCGCAGCCGGCGCGCAGCATCGGCTCCAGCGACTCGGCGGCCTTGTTATCGGCCACCAGCACAATCACCGGCTGCCTTGCGGCCCGCGCCATCAGCGGCAGATAGACCGCCCGCGCCGTCGCCGTCAGCCCGGAGACACATCTCCGCCCCGCACCCAGGCTCAAATGCCTTCGTACGCGCTCAAATCCCGAAGAGTGCTCCAGCTCCGCAAAGACCTCGCGGACAAACGGGAGAATCATTGCTTTCAGTTTAGCAGCGATGGGACATTGCCGCTGCGCTGGAAACAAGGAGTTCTCCGCATCCTGTAAGCCCGCGCGTGTCCATTCTCTGTTGTTGAATTAGATGCGCCGGACCGGCGTTTGCACCCTGTCATTTGTCAAAGTGCCATTCTTTGAGTATTGTAGTTATGTGCAAGTGGCTCACATTGGGGCGTTCAGACTTAGCCTCGCGGAATTTGAACCAGTTGCCTATAACAATCAGGGAGGAAGCATGTCAATTTCAGAGATTCTGGCAACCATCGATCAGGAGATTGCTCAGTTGCAGCAGGCACGCGCACTGCTGGGCGGCGGCGCGGTAGCGGCGCCGAAGAAGAAAGTCGGGCGTCCCAGAAAGATAGTGGCCGCGCCGAAGAAGGCCGCGGTCGTAGTTGCGCCCGTCGCCGTGAAACCCGCAAAACCCGCAAAACTAGCGAAAAAGAAGAAAAAGAGGAACCTCTCACCCGAGGGGCGGAAACGCATCGCCGAGGCAGTCAAAAAGCGCTGGGCGGCACAGAAAGCTGCCGCAGCCAAGTAACTGGCAGCCTGCTTTACGGAATTGAGCTGGCGCAGGCCCTAACCCGCGTCAGCTCGGTTCTCTTCGATGGTTTCTTCCGGCCAAAGCGGCGGCTGAATGGCGCGCGTTCTTTCGTGCCTCAGGTCGGCCAGAATACGGGTCCAGTAAAGAATGCTTCGCTCTGTCCGCGACTGCCGTAGTTGCGCCGCACGGAGTTTGCCTTCGGCGTAGCGCATTCGCCGGCGCAGGATTGGATCGATCTGTAGCGCATCGCGCATAGGGTATCCGGACTGAATATATTAAATTATACTTCTGGCGCAACAAGTCCGGCTTTCACGTAAATTTAATCCATTTAAGACTGTGACCCGAATCCCATTAACGGCAAATGACCATCCAGCATCCCTTGCTTGTTACAAAAAACTGGACCCCAGCCTCATCGCTTATATTTGCGTCCAGGGCAGGAATATGGCGAGCCGCTGGAACCGGAAGCCCCGCCGTTGCGTACCCTACTCCGAGCGCCCTCCCTCTGCGTCTAAACGCTATGCAGTCATTCTCCGACACTCTCGGCCAGGTCTACCGCGCCATGGTAGCCAACAAGCTGCGCACCTTCCTGACCATGTTCGGGATCGCCTGGGGCGTGGGCTCGCTGCTGGTGCTGGTCGGCCTCGGCGAGGGCTTCCGTAGCGGCCAGCACAAGCAGCTCTCCTCCTTCGGCAACGATGTCATCATGATGTGGAATGGCACCATCCCCGCGCTGCCCAACCAGCACACCGGAATGCGCCCATATCAGATGACCCTGCGCGACGAGGCCGCCATGCGTGCCCTGCCCCAGTTGCGCGCGGTTACCGCTGTGCTGGGCCGCGGCGATCTCTACGAAGTCAGCGCCTGGTCCAACACCTCCGGCCAGGTGACGGGCGTCGAGCCGAACTATGCGGAGATACGCTTTCTACCCATAGCCGACGGGCGCTTCATCAACAACCTGGATATGGCGGAGCGCCGCCGCGTCGTCGTCCTGGGCTCCAAGTCCGCGCAGTTGCTCTTTCTCGGTCACCCCATGCTGGGCGAGACCATCACCATCAACGACGTCAGCTTCACCGTCGTCGGTCGCGCCGAATCCATCAAACACGGCAATAACGACAGCGAAAACCAGAGGCTCTACATTCCCCTCAGCATCATGCAGGAACTCTTCGCCTGGAAGGGCGACAATGTGCCGCGCGATGCAGTCGGCTCCATCCAGTATCAACCGGCGGTCAAGGGTGAGGCGGCGGCAGCCAAGGCCGCGGTCCACCGGGTCGTCGCCCAGGATCACGGCTTCGACCCCGCGCTCAACGATGCGTTTCAAGAGTGGGACACCATCAAGGAAGAGCAGATGATTGCGGCCATCTTCAATGCGATGGATGTTTTTCTGGGCGGGGTGGGCATTGTGACCCTGGGGCTGGGCGCAGTGGGAATCATCAACATCATGCTGGTCTCAGTGACCGAGCGAACCCGCGAAATCGGCCTGCTGAAGGCCATCGGTGCAACCAAACGCAGCATCCTGGCGCAGTTCTTCTGGGAGGGGCTGCTGTTGACCGGCATCAGCGGAATGATCGGCATTATAGCGTCGGCGGGATTTATGTGGCTGCTGCAACAGGTGCTAACCGGCAAGATGCCCGGCTGGGATCCGCCTAGGCTCGTCCCCTGGTCGGCCGCTTTGGCGCTGGGATCGCTGACGCTGAGCGGCGTCGTAGCGGGCTTGTATCCAGCCAGCAAAGCCGCCGCCCTGGACCCCATCGAAGCGTTGCGGAGAGAGGGTTGACAGGTTGGCAGGTTGACAAGTTGACAGGTTGACAAGTTAACAGGTGGACTGGCTGACTGGTATGCCAAAACTGGAGGATGGAGAACAAATGGTTCAGTCTTTTCGTGATCTTTTGGTCTGGCAAAAAGCGATGGATCTGACGGAAACCATCTATCGGCTCACACGCAATTTCCCGCGCGAGGAGATTTATGGTCTTTCAGTTCAACTCCGGCGGGCGGCAATTTCCATCCCCAGTAACATCGCCGAAGGACAAGGACGCTCTGGAGTAAAAGAGTTCCGGCAATTCCTGGATATCGCGCGAGGATCCGTATGCGAAGTGCAAACACAACTTGAAATCGCGTGCCGTGTGGGTGTAGGCCACCGGGATGAACTCGACACTGCTATCACACAATCACATGAAGTAGGAAAGCTGTTGTTTTGCTTCTTCGTTCTCTGAAAACAACATCCAAACTTTAAGATCTCTGATTCAACCGTCAACCTGTCAACCGTCAACCGTCAACCTGTCAACCTGTCAACTTGTCAACCTGCTCCTGGAGCAACCATGCTCAAAGACATACTCGGCCAGGCCTGGGAGGCAATGCTCTACAACCGCCGCCGCACGGCCATCACCATGATCGGCATGGCCTGGGGCATCGCCACGGTGGTGCTGCTGCTGGCCTACGGCGCAGGCTTCAGCCGCGCCATCGAGAGCATCTTCGCCCAGTGGGGCACCAGCACCATCGGCCTCTGGCCCGGCCGAACCAGCGAACAGGCCGGCGGCGACAAGGCCGGCGTCTGGATACGCTTCACCCTCGACGATGTGGACCGCATTGCCAATACCGTTCCCGGCATTACCTATATCTCGCCGGCCAATTACAAGGATGTGACGGTACAGAACGATCTGCACACTTACACCTGGACAGTGAATGGCGTTCGCACCGCCTACCAGAATATCCTCAAGCTCGATACGGCACAGGGCCGCTTCTTCAATGAAGCTGAGGACCAGCAGCGCGCCCACGTCTGCGTCATCGCCTCCGAGGCCAAGACCAAGCTCTTCAGCGGCGGCTGGGCGCTGGGCGAGACCATTCGTCTGAATGGCGAGATGTTTACCGTCGTCGGCGTACTCACCCCCAAGATGCAGGAGGGCGACGATAACGACATCAACCGGCAGATTTACATTCCCTTCAACACCATGAGCGATCTGGCCGACACCAAATACCTGGGAGGCATTTGGTTCGCCTATCAAGGCGACAACGAACTGGCGGAAAAGAGCCTGCGCGAAACCATGGGCGCGGCGCACCACTTCCGCCCCACCGACAAGCGGGCCATCTGGGTGGCAAACCTGATGACCCAGCTGCACCAGTTCAAGATTCTCTCCATCGCTTTGCAGGTGCTTCTTTCGCTGGTGGGTGCGCTCACTCTGGGCATCGCCGGCATCGGCCTGATGAACATCATGCTGGTGTCCGTGCAGCAGCGCACCCGCGAGATCGGCATCGAGAAGGCTCTGGGCGCGCAGCGGCATCACATCCTGATCCAGTTCCTCGCCGAGGCCCTTGCCATCACCACCGTCGGCGGCGTATCGGGCATCGCGCTGGCCTACGCGGTTTCCCTGATGGTCGGGCGCATCACGTTTTACAGCGCGCTGGCCAAAAATGCCGAATCCGCCGACATCCGCCTGCTGATCTCGCCCTCCTCGGTCATCATCGCCACCGTTATCCTGGCATTGACCGGGCTGATCAGCGGCATGATCCCCGCCATCCGCGCCGCTAATCTCGATCCCATCGAGGCGTTGCGCTACGAGTGAACAGTCGATCAAGCAAGGAAGGAGAAAGTGAGCAAATGATGGAAGTGAAAGTTGAAGAGAACGCAATCAAAGAACAAAGCCCATCGCGTGACAAGCTGGCCCGGCGGGCGGGTGCTGTCTATCTGGCTTATATCGTGTTCATCGCTTCCTTCGGGATCATGCAGAGCCATCAGGTGGTTTGGAGCGATCTGGCTGCCACGGCGCACAACATTCAGCAATCTATCCTGTTTTTCCGTGTTTCCTTTGTGACCGAAATCGTTGCCACGCTGCTCTTTCTATGCGCCACTTGGTCTTATTACGTTCTTCTGAAGCCGGTAGGCAAGAATCTGGCTCTGCTGCTGGTGCTGCTCAACCTTACCGGCGTCGCTGTGGAGTGCGCCTCCGCGATCACTCGTTTCGGCGCTCTGAAATGCCTGACCGACACCGATCTGCTGCATGGCTTCACCGCGGATCAAATGCAGGTCCTGGCCATGCTATTGCTGCGCGTCGGCGGTTCGGGCTTGATCGTCGCCAATCTCTTCTATGGCGCATGGCTCTTTCCCTTCGGCTGGCTGGTTTATAAGTCGGGGTTCATTCCGCGCTTCTGGGGTGTACTGCTGTTCGCGGACTGCTTCTGTCTCTGGATCTGCTTTGTGCAGATGTGCCTCTTCCCAGAGTATGAGAAGTGGACCTACCCGCTCTTTCCTATCATGTTTGTCGCGGAGGTAGGCACGGCGCTGTGGCTGGTCATCAAGGGAGACAACGCGAAACACCGGCCCTTGCAAAAAATAGCCTTGGCTCCTTAGAGCACCCGCGCCAGCCACTTTCCGGTATGCGAGAGAAGATGTGCCGCAATCTCCTCCGGCGTGCCTTCAGCCACGATTCTGCCGCCGGCTTCGCCGCCTTCGGGGCCTAAGTCGATCACCCAATCGGCGCACTTGATCACATCCAGGTTATGCTCGATCACGATCAGCGAGCCGCCGCCGTCGATCAGCTTGCGGAAGGCCGTCAGCAGCTTCGAGACATCGTCGAAGTGGAGGCCGGTGGTGGGCTCGTCGAGAATATAAAGGACTCGGCTGGCCTGAGAGGGTTTGGCGACGGCGTTGGCGGCGCGCACCTGGGAGAGGTGGGCGGCCAGCTTGACGCGCTGCGCCTCCCCGCCGGAAAGTGTCGTCGCCGATTGGCCGAGCCTGAGGTAGCCAAGGCCGATCTCGTCGAGGACGGCCAGCTTTTCCAGCAATCGCGATTGTCCAGCGAAGAAGCGCAGCGCCTCCTTCACGGTCATTTGCAGCACATCGTGGATGTTCTTGCCCTTGTACTCGACGTTGAGGATTTTGGCCTGATAGCGGGTGCCGTTGCAATCCTCGCAGGGCAGCTCGACGTCGGCCAGGAACTGCATTTCGACGGTGACCGTTCCGTCGCCCTCGCAGGTGTTGCAGCGGCCGCCGGGGACGTTGAAGGAGAAATGCCCCGGCGTGAGCGAAAGCCGTTTGGCCTCGGGCTGCGCGGCAAAGAGCTCGCGGACCAGGTCGAAGCCCTTGATGTAAGTGATTGGATTGGAGCGCGGGGTGCGGCCGATAGGCGTCTGATCCACCAGCACCACGTCGTTGATCCGCTCGACGCCGGTCAGGGATTTGTAGACGCTGGAAGGGTCCGCGCCGTCGCCCTGGCCGAGCGCCCGCGCCACGGCGCGATAGAGCACCTGGTGAACCAGCGAGGATTTGCCCGAGCCGGAGACGCCGGTGATGGCGACCAGCATTCCCAGGGGAATTTCCACATCGAGACCGTGGAGGTTGTTGGCCGTTGCGCCGCGCAGGATGAGGCGTTCCCTGCCCGGCGGACGGCGGCGCGTGGGCACGGGGATGGAGAGCTGGTGGGAGAGATAGCGGCCGGTGAGGGAGTTGGGGTTGGCCTCGATCTCTGCCAGAACGCCCTCGGCGAGCAGCTTGCCGCCCTGTTCGCCTGCGCCGGGGCCAAGGTCGAGCAGATGATCGGCGGCGCGGAGAATGTCGGCATCATGCTCCACGACGATGATGGTGTTACCCAGGTCGCGCAGCTCTTTCAGAATGCGAATCAGGCGGGCAGTATCGCGCGTGTGCAACCCGATCGAAGGCTCGTCCAGCACATAAAGCGCGCCCACCAGCCGCGAACCAAGCGAGGTGGCGAGCTGTATGCGCTGCGCCTCGCCGCCGGAGAGCGAGGAGGCAAGGCGGTCGAGGGTCAGGTACTCCAGGCCGACCGCGTCGAGAAAGCTCAAACGCTGGCGGACCTCGTGGAGAATGGAGCCTGCGATCTCCTCGTGCATCGGCGAGAGGCGCAGCGCGGAGAAGAACTCCTTGGCCTGGGCGATGGTGAGCGCGGTGGACTGGCAAATGCTCAAACCATTGATGCGGACGCTGCGGGCCTCGGCTCTCAACCGCTGGCCGCGGCAGTCGGGGCATTCGGCGTAGCCGCGATACTTGCTCAGCATCACCCTCACGTGCAGCTTGTACTTCTTGCGCTCCATCTGCGTGAAGAAGCCGTAGACGCCTGCGAAGGTGCCTTTGCCGCGCAGCACAATCTCGCGCGCGGCCTCCGGCAGTTCGCGCCAGGGCACGTCCAGCGGCACGCCCAGCTCCGCCGCGTGCTTGCGGAACTCCGTGAACCAGGGGCGGTACTTGGGGCGATTCCAGGGATCAATGGCGCCATCGGCCAGGCTGAGGCCTTTGTCGGGAATGACTAGGTTCAGGTCGAAGTCCATGGTGTTGCCGAAGCCCTGGCAGCGCGGGCAGGCGCCGTAGGGATTGTTGAAGCTGAACAGTCTCGGCTCCGGCTCGCGGCCGGGGCGATGGCAGCTCTTGCATTCATACGCGCCCGAAAAGCGATGGCGCGGACGCGGGGCAGTTTCGTCGCGCGGGAGTTCCTCGAAGATGACTTCGCAGGCCTCGCGGTAGGCAACCTCCGCGGCATCGACGATGCGCGCGCGGTTGTCCTCGCTGACGACAACCCTGTCCAGGAGCACAAAGACCGGCAGCGTGAAATCGAGGTCGAGAAGCGATTCGGGCGTGGAGAACTCGAAGATGCGGCCCCGTTGGTAGAGGCGGTTGAAGCCGGAGGCGCGCAGCTCGATAAGGCGGGCTTTGAGGGCTTCGGTCAGCGGGGATTCGGGAGACGGCTTGGCGGCGGATTTGGCCGCTCTCTTGACATGCTTGGCTTCGGCCTCTGGCGCCTGCTCAGCGTGGCGCACCGGGAAGAGCGCATTGAGGCGGGTTCCCTCACCGAGTCCCAGGATCGCTTCGGCGATCTCGTCCATCGAGTCGCGTTTCACCAGGCCGTCGCAGTGGACGCAGTGAACCGTGCCGCAGCGCGCGTAGAGCAGCCGCAGGTAGTCGTAGACCTCGGTGGCCGTGGCGACGGTGGAGCGCGGATTGCGCGTCGAGTTCTTCTGCTTGATCGCGATGGCCGGAGCCAGTCCGTCGATCAGGTCCACATCGGGCTTTTCAATGCGTTCGAGAAACTGTCGCGCGTAAGCGGAGAGCGACTCGACGTAGCGCCGCTGCCCCTCGGCGTAGATGGTGTCGAAGGCCAGCGAACTCTTCCCCGACCCCGACACGCCGCTGATCACCGTCAGCATTCCGTTGGGAATATCGCAGGAGATATTCTTCAGGTTGTGTGTCCGCGCGCCGCGGATGATGATGGCGTCATTCAAAGGGAAGCACCGAGTGAGAAGTTGCGCCGCCTGCATTGCTGTTCCCACTGTGAGGCTCAGGGCACAGACAGCCATTCTTTATTATAGGGCGCGGGGGGAAATTCTTCGAACCGGATGAGGCTCTCCTTTCAGAATCTGGCGCAGGGCCATACTGAGCCGCGCTTCAGTACTGAGAGCTTCATGTAAACACAAATCGAGGCAGCAGCGCACCGGGCAGTGTGCTGTTGCCTCGAATGGAGTAGAACGGGTGAGCGGCGCCGCGCCAGCTTACAGGAAAGGCGCCAGGGCTTGCAGAGCCTTGTCGATGTGCTCAATGCTGCGTTCTCGCAGGCCCATATTCTCGGGCAAATCCCGGCCATGATCAACGTCGCGGCGCGCCTCTCTCAACAGCTTCTCCGCTGAATGGATAGGCCAACCCGGATTACCCGCGCTCTGCGGCGGCGGAGTGATGTCGGGGTTCTTGCCGTCGTCACGAGCGGCCCTTTTCATTTCGCCGATGGCCTTGTTGATCTCATCGGTGGCATGGTAGCAGGCGCCGGCTGCACTCGGACGGGTGTCCAATTTCAGATACTCGCGCGCGGCGCGAAGGTCGGAGAGGGCGTGAAGGTAAGCGGGGGCCTGGGCGTGCGCCGGCGTCGCCGGTGCAAGAGCGAGGAAGGTCAGCAGCGCGAAGGCTGCCGACATGAAAGATTTGAAACTACGCATTTCCGTTGTACCTCTCTTGGGAAGTCAGTGCAACTACTCTGCCGAGAGGATACTCCCTTCGGCCCATTTCGAGTCAATGCCATATTGTTAATTTCCACTCTTTCGGCCAAAGATTATCATCCATCCGGGCTGTCCGGGGCAATCACTCCGATTCCTCCCCCATCCTGGCGCGTCCAATCCACTGCTGCGTCGTCAACGCTCCGCCCCGGTAAACTATGGATTGAGGTCTTCCGTGCTGCGTTTTTCTTTTTTCGTTCTGCTCTGCGCCTCGCTTGCCGCATTCGGCCAGACTCCCGCGCAGAAATCCGGAGCCAATGCTCCCTCAGCCGCCGTGCCTCAGTCCATCCCCGCGCTGGTTGCGGAGGCCGAGGCGGCCATCGTCAAGTCCGACTGGAAGGCGGCGGAGGCCAAACTGACCCCCTGGCTGGCTGCTCATTCCTCCGATGCGCGGGCGCTCTTTGACGCGGGCTACGTGGCCGACGCCGAGAACCGGCTGGACGACGCGGCCGCGCTCTACCGGCGGGCTATCGAGGCGAATCCGCAATCCTTTGAGGCGCATGTGGAGCTGGGGCTGCTGCTGGCGCGCCTCAATCAACTGGTAGCCGCGCGGACGGAGCTGGCGGCGGCCACCGGGCTTGATCCCGGCGAGGCTGGAGCCGTCGCCAAGGCGCGGGCCTGGCGGGCGCTGGCGCAGATTGACCGCGCAAGCGATCCTGCGGAGGCCTCGAATGATTTGCTGGAGGCGCTGAAGCTCTCGCCGGAGACGCCTGCCGACACGCTGCTGGCCGCGGATCTCGCCGGCCAGGCAGGGCAGTTTGATGACGCAGAGAAAGCCTACCGCCGCATCCTGGCCAGGGATGCCAACTCCGCGGCGGCCAGCGCCGGTCTGGCCCACCTGTTGATTGCGCGCAAACAGTATCCTGAAGCTGAAGCCCTGCTCCGCAAGGCGCTGGAGCAAGCGCCCGACGACGAGGCGCTGAACGCTCAACTAGCCGCGGTGCTGGCCTCTGAGAACAAGGCCGAGGCGTTGCCGCTCTTGCAAAAACTGCACGCCGCCCACCCCGGCGACAAAGCCATTACCCATATGCTGGCCGAGGTGCTGGACGACGCCGGAGAAGCGGTGGAGGCGGACAAACTCTACGTCGCGCTGCTTGCGGACAAACCCGATGACCCGGACCTGCTGGTGGCGCATGCGCAAGACCTGACGCGCCAACTCAACTACGCCGCGGCCTTCACGGTCTTCGACAAGGCCACGCGCCTCGACCCGGCCAATGCCGATGGCTGGAGCGGGCTGGCCTTCGCCGCCTCGCGCACCAATCGGCCTGAGATCACGCTCCACGCCCTGACCATGCGGGCCAAATATCTTCCCGAAGTTCCCTCCAGTTACTTTCTCTGGGCCACTACCTACGACAAATTGCTACTGAAGCCGCAGGCGATTGCCTACTATCATCACTTTCTGGAAGCGTCCGCGGGAAAGTTTCCCAATCAGGAGTGGCAGGCGCGCCAGCGGCTGATCGTTCTCGAGCGAAAACCGTGACCCTGAACCCTGACCCCTGTTCCCTGTAAACTGTTGTTAGTGGCCGCCGATTTTGTTCCCATCTTTCAGGAGGAGTACCGGGCGTTGCGCCCCAGGGCGCCGATGCCGCCCATCGTGCTTCGTTTCCGCCGCTATACCTCTTTGAATACCCGAATTCGCCTGCGCGAAGGGCAGATTCTTGTCAGCCTGTCCGATCTGCTCGAGGGCGCGCCGGAGCCGGTGATCCACGCCATCGCGCATATTCTTCTGGCCAAGCTCTACGACAAGAAAAAACTCGACCCCGCGCAAGAACTTCGCTACAAGCGGTTTTACATGAGCGCCGCCGTCACCCGCCAGACGGAGCTTATTCGCGGCGCGCGCGGCAGCAAGCGCTTCTTCGGCCCCGAGGGCCGCTATTATCATCTCGAAGTAATTTTCGACTCGCTGAACGCTCGTTTCTTCGGCGGCCTGCTTGGCCGGCCCGAGTTGACATGGAGCGAGAGCGTCGCCAAGCGCGCGCTGGGCCACTACGACGCCGCCCACAACACCATCGTGGTCAGCCGCGTCTTCGACCGCCCGTCCAGCCCCCGCTACGCCGTCGAGTACCTGCTCTACCACGAGATGCTGCACCTGAAGCACCCGGTCACGCGGCGCGGCCTGCGCCGCTGCGTCCATTCGCGCGCCTTCAAGGCCGAGGAGAAACTCTTTCCGCAACTGAAAGAAGCGCAGGCCTTTATCAAGCGGCTGTAGTTGAGGGTGGCCCAGGTGGGGTGGAGATCTCGATTCTGAGACCTGGGAAACGACGGACCTCTGAACGGAAGGCCGCAGCCATCCTACGTACGCATTCGTAAATTGCGAAATTTGTAGCGCCGCTCTCCAGAGCGGCTGTCGTGCAGGTCTCCAGACCTGCACCCACTGCTGGGTGGCCCAGCTTTCGATTCTGAGGCCGGAGAAACGATGAACCTCTGAACGGAAGGCCGCAGTCATCCTACGTACGCATTCGTAAATTGCGAAATTTGTAGCGCCGCTCTCCAGAGCGGCTGTCGTGCAGGTCTCCAGACCTGCACCCACTGCTGGGTGGCCCAGCTCTCGATTCTGAGGCCGGAGAAACGATGAACCTCGAACGGAAGGCCGCATCCTTCCCAGCCAGATCTTCGCCGCGGATTTCTGCCAGCCCCGATTCCCTTCGCCGCCGGAATCCGTCACAATAATGGGTGGACCCTATTGCAATCGATGAACGCGTGGGCGGCAAGCTCGCCACTCGGCCAAGCCCTCGTCGGCTGGCGGCACGGTTGCTCTGCGCCGCGCTTCTGCTGGCCGCAATGCTGGCCCCGGCGCAGCAACCGCAGCCTGAGGAAGCCCCCACACCCGCGCGGACGGCCGTGCATGGCGTCGTGCGCAACGCCGCTACCGGCGAGCCGCTGCCCAGGGCGCTGGTGCTCATCGAGGGCGACTCCGGGATCGGCGCGTTGACCGATGGCGAAGGCCGCTTCGAACTGCCCGGCGTTCCCGTTGGCCCGCAGACCATCCGCGTCCGCAAGCCAGGCTTCAACGACCGCCCCTACGCCACCGAAGACGTGGGCTATCAGGGCGACGGCCCGGCGCACAGCGTGCTGGTGGCGGCGGAGATGCCGGATCTGGCCTTCGCGCTGACGCCCACCTCGGCGATCCACGGCCACATCGAGCTATCCACCGGCGACCCCGCGCAGGGCATTGAGTTGACGCTGCTCAAGCAGGTGGTGAGCAACGGCCGCGCCGTCTGGACGCAGAACGGCGTTACCAAAACAAACGGCGACGGCGCCTACCGCTTTGCCGGCCTGCCCGCCGGGGTCTACGCGTTCTTTACCAGGCCCACCCTGGAGAGCGAACCAGTGGCAACTGCAGTGGCGGCTGGAGCCAAGGTCGTTCGCAATGGCTACCCAACGGTCTTCTATCCCGAGGCGCAAGAGTTTTCAGGCGCCGCGCGCATCCGGCTCGCGGCAGGCCAGCAAGCCGAGGCCAACCTGCTGCTGCCGCTGGAGCCTTTTTACACCGTCACAGCGACGCCGATCCTGCCCAACGGCAAGCCATTCGAGGGCAAGGGGCTTGAACAAGACTTCTTCTCGTCGGGGCCGGTTCTTGCGGCCGCGGTGCTGGATACGGCAGACCGCCAACTGGATTACTCAGCACCGTTCGATCAAGCGACGCACACCATCCAGGCCATCCTGCCGGATGGGACGTATACGCTGTTAGCCGCGGCATCGGCTAAAGGTGGATCTCGTTTCTCTAGCTCCGGTAATGCCTCAGGAAAAATGGAACAAAAGCCAACACAATTCGAGGGATTTGCGGAGTTTTCCATCGACGGCCATTCCGAAGCCGATCTAAAAATTCCGCTTTCACCACAGCCAAATTGGCCGATTCATCTGCGCGCCGTACGAACGAACACACAGTCCAGCACGAACGCCAGTCAGGAATTGATGAACCTGGTGACGGTGACGGCCACGATGGCTGTTAACCCACCGATGGGCAATGCCAGCTCAAACTCGACAGCAGAGATTGCCGGGGCGGACATTCTGGAATTGGATAGCCTCGAACCTGGCCCGCATTGGATCAGCGTGCAGCTCAACGACCGCAGCCTGTGCGTGGATTCCTTCAGCGCAGGAGGCGTCAACCTGGCCCGCGAGCCGCTGAATGTGCCCCTGGGCACTTCACCGCCGCCGATGGAGCTGACTCTGCGCGACGACTGCGCCAAACTGGCCCTGACGCTGCCGCCGCTGCTGGCCGCCTTCCTGCCCGGCGACGAGCCCTTCTACACTGTCTACGTCGTTCCCGACTTCGACACCACCGCCAACATTCCGCCGATGACCGTGCATCCCTCCTCCGGTGCAACCCTCACCGTCGATGGCCTGACCCCCGGCAGCTATCACGTCTACACCTTCGACCGCCCCGTGCGCCTGTAGTACCGCAACCCGGCGGTTCTATCCGCGCTGCCCACCCCCGGCCAGCAAGTCACGCTCTCGCCCGGCGCTACCGCCAACCTCATGCTGGAAATCCCGGAACAATGAGGAAGCCTCCCGCTGAGCTCTTCCTTCCACAAGGCGCATAGGCTGCTAGACCGCAACCATCCTTGGCACATTGATCGCGTTCCGATCGAGCGACTCCGCCACGTCTACCAAAACCGCGCCAAATATTATTCCGTTAGCCAGTCCTGCAGCGCAGGAGGTAACAGCCAAGCCGGATGCGGATCGTCGCGGCGAAATTACTCTCCCATCTATATCATTATAAATGAGATACAATAGAAAACCCCACACTTTTTACGCTCACCAAATCGATTCCAGACAGTCCCTAGTCCCTTAGTCCCATAGTCCCCTGGTCCCTTAGTCCCTTAGTCCCTGGTCCCTAGTCCCTTAGTCCCTCGTCTTACACCGGCGGCAGCGCGTCCACCACCGGCACACCGGCGGGCTGCGTGAAGTGAAATACCGCCGCGGGAATCGCTACATTGGGCTGTTCAGCGGTGAAGGTAAAGCGAGTCAGCGCGCCGTCGGTTTCCTCAATCTCAATGCCGTTGATGGTTCCGTCAGCGGTCACGGTGAGTGTGAGCCGCGCCACTCTTTGTTCCTGGCCTTTGGGCTGGCCGCTGAGCGCGAAGCAGCCGTTCGGGGCAGGCGCCAGCGTCAGGCCGATCAATTCCTTTTCCAGTTCCGTGTGGCCAAGCAGAAAGCGCAGCGGCGAGCGCAGGTCGTCCAGTTGCTTAGCCGGGATGCGCTGCACTTGAGAGTCGCCGCGGGAGTAGAACCAGGCGTACTTGCCGTCGAGCAGGAAGAGCTTGCCCGCAGGCTCGCTGTACTCCCACTTCATGCGCCCCGGCTTCAGCAGCAGCAATGTCCCGCTCTCGGTGCGCCGCATCCCCAGGCCTTCATAGCTCTCGCTGAAGCCCGCCTGGAGCGAGTGAAGCTGGTTGTAATGGCGATCCACGCGCTGGGCCAACTCATGCGCGCTGGGCGAAGGCTGCTGCGCGACGCAAATACCAGCCGACAGCATAGCGGCGGCCAGAATAGCGCCGCCACGCCGAAAGAGTATGCCCCCGCTCATTGCACCAGCTGTGTGCAGTTGGTGCCGCCCGCCGGGTCGGATTTGATGCTGGAATCGTCGGCGCAGAAGCCGCTGTCGCCGGTCTTGCCAATGGTCTGCGGGACGGCGGTGATAGTGTAGCTGGTGATGCGGTCCGTTCCGCTGGCCGTCACCTTGGTGCAATTGGTGATGGCGAAGTTATAGCCGTCCTTGAAGCCCGAAGTAATGTCGGCCTTCAAAAGCTGCGCGGCAGTTGGCGAAGGAGCCCCGGCGCTCGAATCGCCCCCCAGAGCCGGCAGCGAACAGGCGTAGCCGTAGGTCGGGTAGTTGGACGAGTACATCGTCTCCGCCTCCTGGATGGCCTGAATGGACTTGATCGCCGAGAGCCGGTTGCCTTGTCTCCGCAAGGCGCTGAAGGTGGGAATGGCCAGCAGCATCAGGATGGTGATGATGGCCATGACGATGAGCAACTCCATCAAGGTAAAGCCGTTGTGCGGCACGGCGCGGCGAGTGCGAGAGTTCGATTTCCTGCGATTCATGGGTTTCCAATTCCTCTGCGAGCGGCCAAGAAATTACGGCCTATCCGAGAAAATCCTACAACGTATGGACGCGAAAGGGAAATGGGGCGCTCGGATCAGGGGTCAGAGATCAGAGATCAGAGATCAGCTCTTGCGCCGATTGGACGACATAAATCGAATGTGCGCCGAAGACTGATCTCTGATCTCTGACCCCTGATCTCTGAATTAGAATCCGTACGAAATGCCGAAGGCCACGCGGGAGCGGGCATTCACGTACAGGCCTGGGGGAGTTGTGGGAAGCGACAGGATCTTGTTGGCCGCCTGCAGGACGCCGGCATCGATGTTCAGCTTGAGCTTGGGCGACGGAACGAAGCGCACCGCGTAGACCTCGGAGGTGGGAATGTCGAAGTTTACGCCCAGAGGATTCTTGATCCGCTGCGGCTGCTGCGAGACTTCGGAGCCCAGGATGATGGTGCTCTTGCCGGGTCCGGTGAAGATCAAGGCCAGCGCGCCAAAGCCGCGCCCCGTAAAGTCCGGAGCGTTGCCGCCCAGGCCCCACAGCGAGGCATTGGTGCCGCGCACACCGGCAGAGAGCAGCCACGGAACCTTCCTGGTGAACTGGGTGACGACCTTGGTTGCCACCACGTAGACGTCGGCGTTGTGCGAGCTGTAACCGCTGGTGCCCGCGCCCCCGTTGGCCGGCCCGTTGAAGACATCGTGGTCGTTGAAGCGGAAGATCGTGCCCACGGCGATGGCCGGAACCCACTTGGTCTTTCCGGCATTCTCCGCAACGATGGTCGCCTTGCCGTGAACAATGTCCAGATCGGACGCAAACAGCGAGCTGCCCGGTACACCGGCTGCGGTGACAATACCTGCCGTGCCTGGGAAATAGGGGGTTGCGCCACCGGCGTGAATTTCGCTGGTATAGCCGAATTCGACGCGCTTGGCAAAGCCTACGGTGGTGGAGACGGTGCTGAAGTCGCCGATTACCGGACCGCCGGCCAGGAAGTGATAGGAGACAGAGGGTTTTCCAAGGCCGTTGGCCGGAGAGGCGGACGTGTAGGCGATGGGCGTGACGAAGACGCCGGTTGGACCCTCGTAGCCCAGGCTTTGCGCCCGCGTTGTGGCAGAGGCAAAGGAAAGAGCGGCGAGCAGAGCGAGTGTTGCGAAATGGCTCTTGGACACTGGCAATTGGAATGAAGATGCAAAAACGCGCATGGTAGTTTTCTCCTTGATGAAATTGTGTTGAAAAAAAGAATCATGCGACGGAAGGATTCATTGCGACAGCAATGCGTGGAGAGCGTCGGATGCTCCGCGCGCGCGGAGACACAGGCAGCTATCCCAAAAGAATTGCCGATGCGGAATGGATTTTCAGTCGCGGATGGGCGCTGTTGCTAGCTACAGCAGCAACAACAAGCGAAATGCCGGGCGGCATAATGCGGCTGACTCATAGGAACGAGTATACATATGTTAGTCGAAAAGTCAAAACAGTTGTCAGTTCTCAGATTGGCCCTGGGGTTGCGAGCTAATTACACAATCAAAATATCATCTGACTTCCGCAAATGCCGTTGTATATTCGTTTGGCCACTGACAATTGACAACTGAGAACTGAGAACTGAGAACTGTGGTCAACACACCAGCCGCTCCCGTTTCAGCTTCACGCCATCGAGGCGGCCCAGCAGGGTGACGGCGATGCGGGCTGGGTCGAAGAGGCGCTGGGCCATCGTCTGCACCTGATCCGCACTCACTTCGTCGATGCGGGCGATGATCTCGTCCACGGTGATGAATTCGTGGAAGTACATCTCCTGGCGCGCCAGGTTGGCCATGCGCGCATTTGAGCTCTCCAGGCCCATCAGGATGTTGCCCTTCACCTGGTCCTTGGCGCGGGTCAGCTCCTCGACGCTGAGCAGTTCCTGCTTGAGCTTTCGGAACTCTTCAAGAATTAGGTCCACCACCTCCAGAGCCTTGCCCGCCGAAGTGCCCGCATAGACGCACAACGTTCCAGTGTCGCGGTAGGGGCTGAGGTCGGAGTAGATCGAGTAGGCCATGCCGCGCTCCTCGCGGATGGTTTGAAAGAGGCGTGAGCTCATGCCGCCGCCCAGCACGGTATGCAAAATAAGCGTGACATAGCGGTTGTCGTCGGTGATGGGCGGGGCGGGGAGGCCGAGACAGATCTGCACCTGCTCCAGAGATTTTTTGTTGCGCTGCACAATGTGTGCTTCGGCCTCCGGCGCGGGCAGTTCATGTAGCGTGGCGCCGCCGGCCAGCGTGGAAAACTTGCCTGCAATGGTCTCGGCGAAGACGTCGTGGTCCAGATTGCCGGCCGCGGCGAAGATCATGTTGCCACCGTGAAAACGGTCGCAGTGATAGTCGACCAGGCTCCGCTGGTTCAGTCCCGTCACCGTCGCCTTGGTGCCCAGAATCGGCCAGCCCAGCGGATGATCCTTCCAAAATGCCTGGGTGAACAGCTCGTGGACCAGCACCTCCGGATTGTCCTCGTCGAGCTTGATCTCTTCCAGAATCACGCCGCGCTCGCGCTCGATGTCGGGCAGGTCGAAGACCGGATTGAGCACCAGGTCGGCCAGCACGTCCAGCGCAATGGGCACGTGCTCGGCCAGCGACTTGACGTTGAAGCAGATGGTCTCCTTGCCGGTGAAGGCGTCCAGGTTGCCGCCGATCGAATCCATCTCGCGGGCAATGTGCTGCGCGGTGCGCGAGCGCGTGCCTTTGAAGAGCATGTGCTCAACAAAGTGGGAGATGCCGTTGGTCTCGGCGGCCTCACAGCGGGAGCCGGATTTGATCCATACGCCCATGGCCACTGAACGCATATACTCCATGCGCTCGGTCAGCAGAATCAGGCCGTTCGGCAGTACGGTGCGGCGAAGGTTGCGTTCCGTGGTCATCGTTCTCCAGGGTTCAGGGGTCAGGGATCAAGGTACAAAAACTGATTGTAGGCCAATGCTGGCTTGCGCGGCATTTTTTGAGCGAATGCGGCGCGCGGGGGAAATGCTCTATGCTGGCCCCAGTGATGAGAGAAAAGTCCAGCCAACTCGTTCAGTTCGACGACCTCGGCCGGCGGAGCCGCAAGAGTCTCTTCGGCCTGGACGCGGAAGATCTGTCGGACTGCATGCTGGAAGCGGGCGAACCCCCCTGGCGCGGCTGCCAGTTGGTGGAAGCCCTCTATCGCCAGCGAATTACCGAGCTGGATGCGATCACCACACTGCCCAAGGCGCTCCGCCAGCGGCTGGCCGCTGAAGGCTGGCAAGTGGGCCGGCCAGCCATTACGCAGGTCTTCCAATCCGCGGACGGCACGGAGCGCTACCTGGTCGAGGGGCAAAGCGGCGATGGTCTGACGATGGAGACCGTCTGGATGCCGGAGGGCGACGGCGGCGAAAGCGGCGATGGGAGCGACTCTGGCGAAGGACGCGACTCGGATCGTTCAGAAACTCTGGGTGCCTCATCCTTTCCGCGTTCTTCAGCGGAAAGGGTGGGAGACCACCAACTCGGTTCCGCCCATGGGCTGGGTGCCCCTGGTCTCGATTCTGAGACCAGGGAACATCACAGACAACGCGCCACGATCTGCGTTTCCAGCCAGGTCGGCTGCGCGGTGAATTGCGACTTCTGCCTTACGGCCAGGCTCGGCTTGCAGCGCAATCTCACTGCGGGCGAAATCGCCGGCCAGGTGCTGGCTGTCTTCGACCGTCACGCCGTCGAGGTGGGGCGGGATCGTGTGAACCTGGTCTTCATGGGCATGGGCGAGCCGTTTCTGAACTACGGCAACTTCATGGGCGCGGTGCGGCTGCTGGTGGGCGAGATGGGCCTGAGCCCGCAGCGCATGACCGTTTCGACCTCTGGAATTGTCCCAGGCATCGAGCGCTTTGCAGGCGAGTTGCCGGAGTTCCGGCCCAAGCTGGCCATCAGCCTGAACGCGCCCAACGACGCCGTTCGCAGCCAGATCATGCCCATCAACCGCAAGTGGCCCATCGCGTCGGTCATCGACTCCGTGCGCAAAGTAAAACTCCGCCCTCGCGAGCGCATTACGTTTGAGTACGTCCTGCTAGGCGGCGTCACCGACCGCCCCGAGCACGCCGTCGAAGTGGCTCGTCTCATCCGCCGAACCGGCTTGCCCGCCAAGGTCAACCTGATCGCCTGGAATCCCGGTCCAGGCATTCACTACGCAACACCGCAACTGGAAGCGGTGGAAGCCTTCCGCCGCACGTTGATGGATGCGGGGATTCCGGCCTACGTGCGCAAACCGCGCGGGCGAGACATCTACGCCGCCTGCGGGCAGTTGAAGCGGACGGTGGAGGGTTAGCCGGTTGCAGCTTCCGGACCGTTCCTCTCCGCCCATAGGTGGAGATAAGCCTCCACCGATGGGCAGTTGCCCGCGCCCGCGCCGCCCTTCATGCTCAAGGCACCGGCATGAGAAAACTACCCCTTTCCCTGCTCATTCTGCTGACCACGGCCAGTTTGCATGCGCAAGACGGCTCAGCGAGCGCCGCTTCAGGCGGCTTCTTCAACCAGTGGGAGGCGCGCGCCTCGGCCACGCAAGCCAAACAGCCCGGCTGGGCGGTTCCGCTGGTCACCACGACCACCGGACTCATCCAGGTGGCGCGCACCGACATGGTACGGCAGATTGCGCCCGCCCTCACCACTACCTGGAACTTCGATAACAGCAAGGGCCTGAACCTGATTCCCTGGGCGCGGACGGAGATAGCCTTCGATCTGCCGCCGTACATCCAGCACAACTCCACCGCCAAGGACGGCGCGGGAGACCTCTCGTTCCTGGGCAAGTACCGCCTGCTGAGCGGCAACGCACAGCACGGCAGCTATACGCTGAGCGCATGGGTGCTGGCCACCATCCCCACCGGCAGCTACAAGAACGGCTCAACCGACGCCAGCGTCGCGCCCACCGTGGGCGGGGGCAAGGGCTGGGGCAGCTTCGATGTGCAAACGACGTTGGGCGCAACCCTGCCCACCGGCAATCCCGCCATTACCGCCTCCGGCCGGCCGGTGGCCTGGAATACCGTGGCGCAATACCGCATCGGCAAGATCTTCTGGCCGGAGCTTGAAAGCAACGCAACTTTCTACAAGGGTGGTACGAACGACGGCAAGAGGCAGGAGTTCCTCACGCCGGGGCTGATCGTGGGCAAGTGCGCGCTGCATCCCTCTGATCCAAAGTCGCGGCCCGGCTTGGCCGTAGGCGCGGGGATGCAGATCGCCGCCAGCCGCTTCCACACCTTCAATCACGGGCTGGTGCTGACGGCGCGGTGGATCTTCTGACTTCTTGTCCCATGAATGCTGTGATAAGGGACGGCTTCAGGGCTGCGCCCTTTGAAAACGCCACTCATGCGGAGGTTCGCGATAGCATTTTCGATTCTGGTGTATACAGAATCCATGCAGCAGAGTGGCATTTTCCTCAACGGGGTCCCCAGCGACTGGTCTTCGTCGCTGGGGTGGAAGTAAAAGCCATTTTGCTGCACTCGTAATGTTAACAAGTGAAGCGAAAATGCTCTAGAACTTGTAGACCAAGCCCATCGAAGCGCGCGCACTGCGGCTCTCATGCGTTGAGCATCCCCCGTTCGTGCAGGCAGCCTGGTTGGTGTTCGCGGCAAACGACGAGAGGATGTCGTCGCCCCAGGCGCGCAGAGCGAAGCGCGGACTCAGTTTGTACTCCAGGCCGGCGCCGATTCCTCCGGCCAGGGAGATGTTGGGAGTGGAAAAGGGAAGGCCAGGTGTGGAACTCGTGCCGTTGATGTGTTCGACGCCCAGCAGCGCATGAACAAAGCCGTCGATATTCTCGTAGAGATGGGCGTGAAAAACCGGGCCTAACAAGAGCGTATCCACGGTGGGGTTGCCGGGGTTGGTCGAGTCGTAGGGGTATTTATACCAGCCGCCGTCGGCGGTCAGGCCGAAGAATTTGCCCCAGTCGCGAGTGACCGTGACATTCACGCCTATCAATCCGTTGCGCGACTGATTGACGTTGTTGAGGCTGGTGTAGCCTGCTCCGGCGTAGACCTCGTACTTGGTGGAGGGTTCAGTCTTCTCGGCGCGGGGCGGACGATCGGGGGCAATCTGGCTGGTGGCCGCCAGGGGCATGAACGCGGCCGCAACCACGGCCAAAATCGCAAGAAACGACTTCCTCTTCAATTTGGGACTCTCCTCAATGCAGTGCTGAAACGACTCTGGCGCTATGAGGGCCTCAGCCCTGCCCGCCGCCGCTGGAACCCTGACCGGCCACTCATCAACCTCTACTAGACTATCCTCTCAGGCCCGGTTCCATGAAGTCTTGCAACTCCGTGCCCCATCCATTTCGTGATCTTGGCGAAATGGGTGGGAAACCATGCTCTCAAGGCCTCTGCACCGGAACCGCTTCGGAGAGCCGCAGCAGCTTGCCTGAGTTCTCAGTCACTGTGACGGCGACTCCATGAGAAAGATAGCGGCCGATGACCTCGGGGCGCCCCCAATCCAGCTCCCAGCCCTCCTGAATGGCGACGACCGTGTACTGGCCGGGGACCACATCGCGCAGCGAGAAGCTGCCGTCGGAGTCGGACTGATCGCGGCGGACGAGGGCGGGGAAGGCGGACGGTTCCTTGGGGACCAGCACCATCATCACGCCGGGCTGGCCTTTGCCATTTTTGTTGAGGGTAAAGCCCTCGACGCGCGTTTCGGACTGGCTCACCGTGGCGACCAGTTGAATTGGCTTGTCGCGCACGATGACTTTGCTTCCCGCGCGCGTTCGGTTGCCAATGGTGATCGCGGTAATTGGCAGCGATTTACTGGGGTTTGCGAGGACGAGTTCCCAGGCTCCTGGCGGGACTGCGGCAAAGGTGAAGGAGCCGTTGTTGCATTGCGTTTGCAGCGGGGCATGGGGCTTGTCCTCAAGAGAAGTGAGGATGATGCCCAGATTCGCAGGCAACGCAGAGCCGTTACTGGATTGAAGGCTACCCGAGACGGCCACGGTCGGTGTGCCCAGGCTGGGATCGATCCGCTGGCTGGTGGTAGCGTCGATCTCCGCGACTCGCGGCGGATCGCCCTGCGTCAGTTCATAGTGGCCGGGAGCTATGCCACGGAATTCCGCAACATTCGTCTCCGCTGGGCCAGTTCCTGATGAATTCGGGACGCGGGTGCTTTCTACGGAGATCGGTGAGCCGCAGATGATTTGCAGCAACGCGGGACTGGCAAGTCCCCCGTTCTGCTTGTTGGCCGTCTCCGCCGTCAGATGCAGCGCAGGAACCGCATGCAGAATGAAGTCGGCCTCTTCGCTGCTGCCACCGGCGAGTACAATGCCGGTTGCGGAGGCCTCATCGGTCGTCGAGTCAAAGTAAGTTATCGGATATGCCACGTCGAGTACCGCGCCTGCATCCCCTTCCGTCCGCTGCTTCCCTCCTGCGGCAGAGCGGCTCATCGCATACCACGGCTCTGCCTTGACCGCCAGTATGTACTCGCCCGCGGCCAGGTCGTCGAACTCATACGCGCCGGTGTCGTCGCTGGCGGCTTCACCCGCCTGGGTGATTCTTGCGCCGGGATTATGCCCGTGGGGCTTGAGGAAGAGCAGCACTTTGGCCCCATCAACCGGATCGCCGCCGTCGGCGGTCACCACGCCGTGCAGCGCCGCCCCGGGGGTGACGCGGAAGACCAGGCCGCTGGTATCCTGATCCGCGCCGGTGACTATCGCCGTGTTATAGCCCTCGTGCTGGTCGTAGAAGGCGGTCAGGAAGCCGCGCTTCGACGCGGTCAATGGGAACTTGGCCGCGGGTAGGCCGGCGAGCGAAAATCGCCCGTCGTTGTCCGTCTCAACCGACTCGACGGTATGGCCGTCGGCCTCCTCGGAAAGTACAGCCACTGTGGCTCGGCGCACAGGTTCGCCGCTGGCCGCGTTGACCACAGTGCCGCTGATGCGGTAGCCGGAGGTGGTCTTGGGAACGGACTGCGAGTGCGCGCCTATCGCCGTTACTGCAAGGAGCAGCGCGGTGCGGCAGAGGATGCGAGTTGTGGAAACATAAAACAATTCAGTGCCCCTCTTTGAACATCCGTACCTTGATAGGACGCAATTGGAGAGTAAACCGTTCTTTTATTGCCCAGGAAAACCGTTCACTCACCGCTTAATGAACTCGACTACCTTGGGTCCGGCATCGGCGGTGCACTGCATTTGAGCCAGGTGGCCGCAGTTGGCGAAAACATCAAGTTCTGATTGAGGTAAGAGCTGGTGGATGCGCTCGCCTTGGGTGAGCGGCGCAATGCGGTCCTGAGCGCCCCAAACCAGCAGCACCGGCATCTTTAGTTGCGGCAGCAGATTGTCGGTGACGTCCCGGCCGGTGAGCATGGCATCGACGGCGCGATGAATGACCCAGGCGTTACGGTTCGAATCGCGCACAATGTCGCGCGCGATGAAGCCCGGAATTTTTTGCGGATGGGGCATCAGCAGCGCCATCAGTTGGTCGAGCTCGGCGGGCGTCGCGGGCGTAAAGAGCCGCGTATCCCAGTCCGGTTTCTCGTAGAGGCCGACCGCGTCGAAGAGCATCAGCCGGCGCACCCGCTCCGGATGGCGCGCGGCCACCAACTGCACGATCCAGCCGCCCATCGATGAGCCGCCCAGGTCCACCTGCTTCAACCCCAGCGCATCCAGGAAGCCAACCACCACCTCGGCCTGATCATGGACCGAGTAGGAAAAATCGGCGGGTTGTTCGCTGCGTCCAAAACCGGGCAGATCGGGCAGATAGACGCGGAAACCTGCCTTGACCAGCCAGGATGCCAGGTTGCGCCACTCCTCGGCGCTCCCGCCCAGCCCGTGCACCAGCACTACGACCGTCCCGCCAGCCGGACCCTCGGCAAGATAATGCACGCGATGGCCCGCAACCTGGATCGAGCGGCTCGCCGCGCCGGAAAGGCTCTCCCGCAGATAGGCCGCTTCGTTGTAGTAGCTGACCGGGCGCGCCAGGAAGCCGATCCCGGCAGCCACAATCAGCAGCCCCGCAACACCCAAGAGCTTCTTCATGACTTTTTTCGTTCCTTTCGTGCTTCCAGTTCGCGCGCCCTCTGCCAGCCCGCCTCGATTACTCGCACCGTGACCGGTTCGAGCTTGAGCGCGCTATGCGAATTCCACTCTGCACGCTCCACCCAGCGCACGGCATCGGCGTCGGAGGCAGCCCGCAACACGCCGCCCGTCACGCGGCAGAGGTAATCGGCGATCACATAATGGTAGCGGACGCGGTTGTCTTCGCGATAAATTTTGTCTAACAGCTCAATCAATTCAAGAGGCTCGACTTCGAGGCCAGTCTCTTCCCTCACCTCGCGGACAACTGCGTTGAGCAGCCCCTCGCCCAGCTCCACGAGCCCTCCGGGCAGCGACCAATGGCCCTTGAGCGGCTCGGCTCCTCGGCGGACGAGCAGCACCCGGCCCGCCTCAACGATTACCGCGCCCACGCCCACAAGCGGCATCGATGGAAACTCTCGTTGCATGATCCTCCGAGTGCGCAACTCACCTTCTACGATAGCGCCTTTTCCCCCGGCGTATCATCAAACAAACAGGAGAGGCCGATGG
>Ga0181529_10000325_pt1 | contig 71617 bp, 46 predicted proteins | sample PEATcosm2014_Bin_36_FD_119763 | JGI IMG/M metagenome (GOLD analysis project Ga0181529, IMG submission 119763) | Peatland microbial communities from MTU Mesocosm Facility, Houghton, MI, USA - PEATcosm2014_Bin10_30_metaG | ecosystem: Environmental > Terrestrial > Soil > Wetlands > Peat | place...
ACAAAGTCGGGGAGGGAGGGAGCTTCTAAATGATTGATTTAATTGGTGGACCTGATCGGGATCGAACCGATGACCTCTTCCATGCCATGGAAGCGCGCTCCCAAACTGCGCCACAGGCCCACAAACGGCAGGATGCTACTTTTCTATTGTCTCCGCTGGGGGGCGGATTCGTCAATCCCGGCTGGTCTGGGGCATCTCTACTGGGCTAAAGCCCGCGTTAGCATTGAGCATTTACGGCACGACTGAAGTCGTGCCCTTTTAAAGCAATGAGTTTTTCTGCAGCCTACAAAGTCGTGCCTTGACGCGTTTTGCTGCTCGAATCATGTTGCTCTGCAGCCGCTATGGCTGTTGAGTGGGAACATCTGGCGGCTTCTGAGCGTAATTGGCATGGGGCGAAAAAAACTGTGGTGACCGGGAACACTAGAGGGTGGAACGGTGTCTAAGAGAATAGAGCGTGGGATACTGGGATTGGAATCAGTGTCCATCTCCCGCGCTTGACGGCAGTTGCGGTTATGTGGGAGGAATCTGATATGCAGGCGGACCTCACCATGGGCAATTTTGCCAGCACGCTGACGTTTCAATCACAAGAGGCGGCACTGATAGCGGAGCTTCAGGCCGGCTCGGAGGAGGCGTTTGCGTGGCTGATTGCGCACTACCACCAGCCGATCTACTCGCTGCTGGCGCGCGCGGTGCAGGACAGCGCCGATGCCGCCGACCTGACCCAGGAGGTCTTCGTCAAGGTCTTCCGGGGCGTGGGCAGCTTTCATGGCGAGTCGTCCCTGCGGACGTGGATTTACCGGATTGCGTTGCGCGAGGCCTCCAACCAGCGGCGCTGGTGGACACGTCACCGGCAGCAGGAGATTCCCATAGAGCAGGAGATGGTGGAGAGCGAAAACGGACAGCCGGTGCTGCTGAGGGAGATGCTGGTGGACCCGGCCGAGTCGCCGTATGAGGCGATGGAGCGCGAGGAGAACCGGGCGCGGGTTGAGGCGGCGTTGAAGCAGGTGCCGGAGCCATTCAGGACGACGCTGATTTTGAGAGACATCGAGGGATTTATCTACGAGGACGTGGCGGAGATTGAGGGCGTGAACCTGGGGACGGTCAAGTCGCGGCTGGTGCGGGGACGCGCGGCCTTGAAGGCGATTTTGACGGCACCGGCGAAAGAGGCCTGTTCTCCGGCACACGCAAGATTTGCAATGCCCCTGGGAGAGGAGGCGCGATGAACGGCTGTAGTGTAATGCGGAGCAAATTAACGGAGTATTTGGATGGCCGTCTGAGCGGACGCGAGATGCAGGAGCTTGCCGCCCATCTGGAGGGATGCCGTGAGTGCGCCGGCGAATGGAAGACGTTGCAGCGGATGCAGTCGTGGCTGTCCGCGCTGGGTCCGGCACCAGAGCCGGAGGATATGCTGCTGCGCATTCGCGTTGCTGTCAGTCAGGAGCGAGCGCGCCGCCAGAGTCCCTTCCGCGCCTGGAATCTGGCGTGGCGAAACACGGTGGGTCCGTTTCTGTTGCAGGCCGCGGGCGGTTTTGCCTCGGCGGTGCTGCTGCTGGGCACGTTTGTGGTGCTGATTACCATGTTTGCTCAGCCGGAGCGCGCGCAGGCTACGGCGGACGAGCCGCTGGGCAATGTCACCGCGCCGAGGTTTCTGTATCTCTCCAGCGTTGTGGACGGCAACCCCATCGGCGATATTCCCGGCCCGATTGTGATTGAGGCCTACGTGAATGGCGCGGGGCAGGTCTACGACTATCGCATCGTCTCCGGTCCCACGGACGCGGCCACGCGCGCGCAGGTGGAGAACCTGCTGCTATGGAGCCGCTTTGAGCCTGCCCGCCGTTTTGGCCAGCCGATCCCCGGTCTGGCGGTGCTATCCTTTTCCGGTGTATCCGTGCGCGGGTAGAGAGCCTCTTTCGCGCGCGGTTGAGCAGCAAAATTTACGGTGCGTGAAAGGATCATGACTCGAATGGCATTGAACAGGCGTGATTTACTTAAGTCACTGGGCGGAGCGTGCTCCGCCCTTGCATTTTCCAGAGTTGCCAAGGCCCAGGCGGCGCAAGGCAATAACTTCCGCGCAAACTGGTCTTCACTGCAAGGTTATCGCATTCCAGATTGGTTTCGCGATGCGAAGTTCGGCATCTGGTCGCATTGGGGTCCGCAGTCGGCTATCGAAGACGGCGACTGGTATGCCCGCAATATGTACATCCAGGGTTCGGACCAATATCGCTATCATGTGGAGACCTATGGGCATCCCTCCAAGGTTGGCTACAAGGACCTGGTAAATAACTGGAAGGCCGCCAAATGGGATCCGGAAGGCCTGATGAGCCTATATAAGAAGGCTGGGGCAAAGTACTTTGTCAGCATGGGCGTTCATCACGATAACTTCGACCTTTGGGATTCCAAGTACACGCGCTGGAATGCGGTGAAGATGGGGCCGAAGAAAGATGTGGTCGGCATGTGGAGGGACGCGGCGCGAAAGAACGGATTGCGCTTTGGAGTTAGCGAGCACCTATGGATCAGTTATAAGTGGTTTGCCGTTAGCCATGGCTTCGACAAGACCGGGCCGCTAGTCGGCGTGCCGTATGATGGCGTTGATCCACAATTTGCGGATTTATATCATGATGCCGAGTGTGCGCGCCTGATTGACAAGATCGAGTGGAGCGATAATAACATTCCCGAGACGTGGAAGCGTCATTATCTTGACCGTATGACTGACCTGATCGACAAGTATCAGCCCGACTTGCTCTATACCGACGGCCATCTTCCCTTCGAGGAGTATGGGCTGAAGATGGTGTCGCATCTGTATAACGTGAGCGCGCAGTTGCACGGCGGCGTGACTGAGGCGGTATATAACAGCAAGGAGGCTATGGACTGCGAGATTGGCACCTGCCTGCTGGATCATGAGCGCGGCGTCGCCGATGGCATTGCCAAGAATCCGTGGCAGACCGACACTTGCATCGGTCAATGGCATTACAAGCGCGGCGAAAAATACAAGACGGCCAAGAAGGTGATCGATCTGCTGGCTGACATTGTGAGCAAGAACGGCAATTTGTTGCTGAACTTCCCGCTGCCTAACTCCGGCGAATTGGATTATGAGGAGAAGGTTGTTCTGGACGGCATCACCGAGTGGATGGCGGTGAATAGCGAAGGCATCTATGCCACGCGCCCGTGGAAGATTTACGGTGAAGGTCCATCGACCAAGACCGAGATCAAGACAGGCAACTTCAATGAAGGAAAGCGCGCCGACTTTACCGCCGAGGATGTTCGCTTTACCACCAAAGGCAGTACGCTGTATGCCTTTGTGATGGGCTGGCCGGAGAAGACGGCAGTGATTAACGCGCTGGGTCTGGCCAGTCCGCAAACTCCGGGCAAGATTCAGAAGGTGGAGCTGCTGGGTTACAAGGGCGAACTCAAGTGGAAGCAGGACGAAGCCGGATTGAAGGTGGAGATGCCCGCAAATAAGCTCTCCGATGTGGCGATCACGCTGAAGGTCGAACTGGCATAAGCTGCCAGTACTTGACGGGATCATTGTATCCGCAGAGGCCAGGATTTCATTCTGGCCTTTGTGGGTATTGCAATTCTCGGCAGTAACTATTTGAACGAATCGCTGGATCAGAATGCGATTAAAAGCCGATAACTCATAATGCGTCATGGACGGCGCGAAAGCGCACTGCCTGAAAGGGCCTTCCCGGAAGCCGCATCTTGGCTTTTTCTGAGTAGCGCCCTGGCTGCGGCGTGAGGGTCATGGCCAGCGGATCAATCCACTCCGCGGTAAATATGCCCTCTGGAAGCGGGAACTCATACCAGAGCGGCTGGTGAAAATCGAAGTAGTAAAAAATCGTATTCGCTTGCTTGCCGTCCGCCTCGTACGCCGTGGCATTGAGATAGTAGGGCTTGGGGTCTGGTGTAACTCCGGTGCGCGATGTTTGGCTGCTGGCAGTCTCTTCGAGCAGCTTGCGCAGAAAGGCAATCTGTCGCGGGCTGCTGCCGCGCAGAGGGCCGCCTTGGGACCAGAAGATGGGCGGAGAAGATTTTTCGTCAAAGGGCTGCTCCGGGTCCAGATAAGTTTCACCATGCGTTACATAACATCCAGAGATAACTCCAAGCCAGAAGCGGCGTGTCATCTCCTCACCGGAGAGATTTCCCCAACGCCTGTTTAGGTTTCCCTCATACATAACTTCGTCGTAACAGACGGGCTTGTTCCATGCGGCCAGATAGCTTGGAGCTGCAGCAAAGTCAGTAGATTGCAAGCTGGCATGAGTTATCCAAGGCCTTGCGTAGTCATACAAGGTGACGGAGTAATGAATGGAACGCAGGTGCGCGTAAGCATCCTTCTCTTCGATGAGATGAAAGAGCCGATCGAAATCCTGCGTTGACTTAGCCTTCATCAGATCGAATTCATTGGCCATCGACCACCAGATATTCCGATAAGATGACAAGCGCGCAAAAAGATAGCGTAGATATCTGTCATCCGCTTCCGGCGGCATGGTGGCATATCCCCAACTGTCATATGGGTGAAAGAGAATCAGATCCGCTTCAATGTCCGCAGTGCGCAGATCGGCAATCCGCTTTTCCAGATGCGCAAAAAATGCAGGATTGGGGCGCGTATAGTCGTTTACGCCGGAGGCGCTGCGCTCAAAGGGATAGAACGAAGGTTCGTTGTGATTGTACTCATAGCTTTTGGGAAAGACACACATTCTTACCTTGTTGAAGGGCGAGTTGCGCAGGGTCTTTAAGGTCTCTTGTTGCAAAGCTTCTGATTGATGAATCCAGGCATAGCAGGTGGTGCCGAAGGGGAAAAAAGGCGTGCCGTCCGCGTAGGCAAAGTGGCGCGCATTGCGGACGTGAACCGGGCCATGCGCATCGTCGTGCGGAGGTGTTGCCACAAAGCTGCCCTCAAGCCCATCCAGTGCGGCAAGGCTGCTGCTGATCTTGTAACTCCATCTACCGATGCTGTCGGGCATAAAGCGCACTTTATAGTTGCCCGAGCCGCCGGATTCACCGTCATAAAAACCGTCCACTTCAACGGTGCGATGGCCGAGCGAAAAGCAAGCGGAGAGGCGCACATCGGTAAAGGGATTTCCGGCGGAGGAAGCTTTCATCGCCAGTTCGAATATCTCCCAGACTGGAACCTCGACATTGCTCTGCTGACCGGCATGGATCAAAGCAGGCCGCAGAGCAGCAACGGCTCCAACGGAGGCCAGCTTCAGCGCATCACGACGGGTAAATATCCTCATGCAATTAGATTACAACGTAATTCCTCCACTGGTATGACCACGGGCAATATCAGGCGTATGATGAATTTGTGGCATCCCATTTGATCAAGAGGTATATATGATTCAACCGAAGATTGCTCTGAAACTTCTGTTTTTTACGTTGGCTGTGACAAGCGCGGTCTCTGCATTTTCACTGAGCGCATTGGGAGCGCCGGCCAACTGTAACGCGCAGGCATTTGGTGCCAAGGGCGATGGCGTGGCCAAGGATACAAAGGCGATTCAGGCAGCGATTAATAGCTGTGCGCACAAGGGCGGCGGCGTGGTTGAACTTACGGCTGGAACGTATCTTAGCGCACCCATCGTGCTGAAGAGCAACATCACATTGCAATTGGACAAGGGCGCTACGCTGCTCGGCAGCCCAGATCATGCAGAGTATCCGCCGTTGACGCTCTTTCATCTGCCCGACCTTCAGCCGCTGGTGAGCGCAACCAATGCGACGAATGTTTCCATCACTGGCGAAGGCGTGATTGACGGCAATGGCGAGAGCTGGTGGGAGATGGCGCGGAGCTTTAAAAACTCCGGCGTTCTCGGCTCGGAACATCCGCGGCCAAAGTTGATTATCTTCGACCATTGCAAGCATATTCGTGTGGAAAGAGTCACGATCCAGAATTCGCCGATGTGGCAGTTGGTTCCTTATTACTCGGACGATGTGGTGATTCGCAATGTCAGGATATTGGCGCCATATCCCTCGCCGAATACGGACGCGATTGATCCGTTCTCCTCGTCACACGTGGTGATTGATCATGTCTATGCTGATGTGGGCGACGATAATATTGCGATCAAGTCGGGTCCGATCAACTCTCCGGGGCCGGACGATCCCACCCGCGACATTACCATCACCGATTGTACTTTTATGCACGGGCACGGCCTGTCGATCGGCAGCGAGCTGGCCGGCGGCGCGCGGAATATTCGCGCAGAGCGCATTCACTTTGAGGGCACGGACAATGGGATTCGCGTGAAGGCCAACCGCGATCGCGGCAATGATGTTAGCCATCTGTTTTTCCGCGATATTACGATGAAGGATGTAAAGTTCGCGCTGATAATCAGCGAGTATTATCCCAAGGTGCTGCCTCCGGCAACGGAAGCCGCGCAGCCGGTTACGCGGCTGACTCCGCACTTTCATGACATTGTTCTGGAAGATGTGACGGCAACGGGCAGCGAGATGGCGGGCGCGATTGTAGGGTTGCCGGAGTCGCCGGTTTTGGGCGTGGTTCTGCACAATGTCAAGATCAGCGCCAAGACGGGATTGACAATTGTCTACGCCGAAGTGAACGGCGAGGGAGTGACGGTGCAGGTCCAGACCGGCGAGGCGGTGATCAAGCAGGTGGGCGCGAAGGTTGCGTTACGCTGATTTCAGGAGCAAAAAATGAGGCTGCGCCATGCGACGCAGCCTCTTGTTGTTGGGTTGAGTTGATGTTGTCTTAGACGCCGCTGAAGGCGGAGAAGCCGCCATCGACCGGAACCACAATACCGGTCACAAACTCCGAGGCCGGCGAAAGCAGCCACAGCATACACCCAAATAAATCCTTGGATTCGCCCAGGCGTCCCATCGGCGTGTGCCCGACAATCGTCTTGCCGCGCGGGGTCCATTCTCCTGTCTTCTCATCGGTCAGCAGGAAACGGTTTTGATTGGTGAGAAAAAATCCGGGCGCGATGGCGTTCACGCGAATCTTCGGCGAGTATTCCTGCGCCATGTGCACGGCCAGCCACTGCGTAAAGTTGCTCACCGCGGCCTTTGCCGCCGAGTAGGCGGCAATGCGGGTGAGCGGACGGAATGCATTCATGGACGAGATATTCAGGATGGTGCCGTATCCCTGATCCGCCATGATCTTTCCAAAAACCTGACAAGGCAGAATCGTGCCCATGATATTCAGTTCGAAGACCCAGCGAATGGCGTCCGCGGGAAGATCGAAGAACTTCAAATCAGGGCTGGTTGTGGCCTGTGGCTTGTTGCCGCCCGCGCCGTTAATCAGGCAATCCAGCTTGCCGAATTTCTTGATCAAGTCCTGAGTTACCTGAAGAATGTTATCGCGATCGAGCGCGTTGAATTTGAAGAAGGAGATTTGCTTGCCGCGTTCTCCCATGCGCGCGATCAGCGCCTTGCCCGCCTCCTCATTCATGTCGAGGATGGCGACCTGTGCGCCGCAGCCGACCAGCGCTGCCGCCATCTCACTGCCCAGAACTCCGGCACCGCCGGTAATGGCCACCGTCTTTCCCTTGAAGTTGTACATCTGATTAAGTTCTGCCAGATCAAAGGAACCTTCAGCGGATTCTTTGTTTGTCATATTGCTCCTCTTTGCAAGTCGGTGAATGTTCCTGTTAGCGCTGAATGCGGGCCGAGCCGCCCTTGGCGAAGGCACGCACCTGGTCCACGGTGGCCATGGTGGTGTCGCCGGGGAAGGTGGTCAGCAGCGCGCCGTGCGCCCATCCCAGCTTGATGGCTTCTTCGGGCGTTTCGCCGGTCAGCAGGCCATAGATGAATCCGGCGGCAAAGCCGTCTCCTCCGCCCACGCGATCCACAACATCCAACTCGGCGGTGGGCGCAGTGTAGGTTTTACCGTCGATCCATGCGACTGCGCTCCAGCTATGGTGATTGGTGGCGTGAACTTCGCGCAGCGTGGTGGCGACAACCTTTACCTTGGGATGCTTCTTGATGACCTGGTCGATCATGCCGAAGAAGACGCTGGGATCGAGCTTCGATTTGGCGGCGACTTCCGGCCCAGGGATGCCGAGTCCCTTCTGCAAATCCTCTTCGTTGCCGACCAGCACGTCCACATTCTCGACGATCTTGCTGATGGTCTCGACGGCCTTCTCGGCGCCGCCGTGAATATTCCACAGCTTCTCGCGGAAGTTCAGATCGAAGGAGGTGACGGCGCCAGCGGCCTTGGCTTCCTTCATCATCTCTGCGGCCAGCGGAGCAGTGGTCGGCGAGAGCGCGGCGAAGATGCCGCCGCTGTGAACCCACTTTACGCCGCCGGCAAAGATTGCCTTCCAGTCGAAATCGCCAGGCTTGAGTTGCGCGGCGGCTTCATTGCAGCGGTTGTAGAAGACCACCGGAGGGCGTACACCATGTCCTTGGTCGCTGTAGACGGTGGCCATGTTGGGTCCGTTGACGCCGTTATGCTTGAAGCGCTTGTAAAAAGGCTTGACGCCCATGGCGCGCACACGCTCGGCGATCAGATCACCGATGGGATATTCCGACATGGCGCTGGCGATTGCCGTTTTCATGCCGAAGCAATCGGAGAGATTGGCGGCTACATTGAACTCGCCGCCGCTGACGTGAATCTTGCACTCGGTTGCCTTGCGGAAGGGGATGATTCCAGGGTCGAGCCGGTGCACCAACGCTCCCAATGACAGAAGATCCAGCTCCGCATCCTTGCGGATATTCAATCCATGACTCATAACTTGTACACTCCTTGTTTTGTGATCTCAAATGGTTTGCAGTGATAAAAAATCAAGCGTTGCGTCCCAGAAAAACAGGCGCGATATGCCGGTTGTAGAGGTTCTCCGTGACGTTTTTGGCAATCACGGGTTCGTTGGCTTCGAGCAGGTCAAGATAACGGCTGCCCATCTTGGCTGCAACTTTGAAGCCGACGTGCAGCAACTGGCGGAGGCTGCTGTTATAGGCCGCCGCTCCGCGCACATGGCGCAGTGCGGAGGTGTATTGCTCGGAACTCCAGCCCTTCACCACCTCAGGTGAGGGCAGCTTGCTTGCATCGATGTCGATGACGGTAGCGTAAGGCGCGCAAAGCTCGGTGCTGTGCGCACAGGCCTCGGCGTAAACCTCCTTGGCCATTATGAGCGCATCGCCTCCGGCTTCGGCCAGACCGATCAACTCTTCCAGCCAGGTGGTCCCCGCGGTCTTCAGATGGACGCCTATATTGAAGCGTTTGATAGTGGCGTGGATTGCGGGATAGATGGAGAATTTATCGCTACCGGAGTGTACGCTGAGCTTGAGATTATCCGGCAGGCCAAAGTGCTTGATGGCGTATGCGATGGCTGCGACATCCAGAACAAATTCGCGCTCGAATTGCGCCACATCGCCGACATAATCAACGCCTTTGTTAAAGCGTCCGCTGAACTTGGGCGCGATGGTCTGCGCGGGAATGCCTTCATCGGCGATGGCGGCGAGGATAATGAGCAGCTCCACCGGGCTTTGCGCGCTGTCGGTCTCGTCCATCGAGACTTCAGGGATGAAGTTGCCTTCTCCCTTGACAGCGACGATGGCGCGATAGATTTCTCCGGCCTTTTTCACCGCGGTCAAATACTTCTGTGCAGTTTGGCGTAGAATCTCGGGCGTAATCTCGAAGCTGTCGCTGACGCCTTCGAGCTGGATATGTCCCAGCAGATTCATATGCTTGCCGACGAAGCTGTCGATGTCAGCGGCAGACGCGGGTTGGCCGATAAAGTCGGCCACATCGTGGGTGTAAAAATCGCAGGCTCCGAGGAAGCGGCCGACGGTCTGCAAGGTAATGTGGTCTGCGTCGCAGAAGTAGGGCAGCTTCCAGTTGAGCGCCTTGACGGCGGCATCGGCGGCGGCGCGCGTGGTGGCCGGCTCAGAGCCGATGATGGTGTGTTCGCGGTTCGATTTGTTCCAAACGGGAATGACTTCGATGCCGCTGTTGAGTGCATTGATGCAGGCCTGCAACTGCGCCTTTGCCTGATGCGCGAACCTGTCCCCGGTTCCTACGGAGTATTTGGCGAGTTTCAAAACTTGTTCTCCTAATGGTGTTGTGAGCTAAAGTCGGCTGCGGTGCGCCCATAGTCCTAATCCAGGATTGGAGATGAAGAAAATCTCCAATCCATCGACCTGGTTGATGCCGAGCGAGAGTTTGTTGGGGTCGTAACGCTTGAGCATCGCGTTCAAGTCACCATAGTTGAAGCCGACACCTTCGACCTCATCTTTGCTGAGATGGCCTGGGCACCAGGTGATTTTAAAGCGGCCTTCAGAAGAGCCATGAATCAGATGCGCAGCGGCGCTCAGATCGTTGGCCAACTCGGGATTATCCGCAACCGCCTGGAGCGTGGCAGTAGTGCCGCGATAACCGTATTTGCGAATCAAAGCGTCAATGGTCTTGTCTTCGCCGAATTCCTTGACGGCGGGAGCCAGGACGATCAACTCGGCATTGTCTGCAAGAGCCATGCGGGTGCGATAGATGGCTTTGTTGCCTAGCCAGGTGGAGTGGAACTCCTCGGGGTCGAGGTAGACGACAGCTTTCTTGATGGGATTATCAACAATTTCGAAGTTGACCTTGAGGCTGAGTTCTGCCGCCTTCGTGAAGCACTCAACATCGTCGCCGATGAAGAGTCCGCGCACCGCCAGTCCGCCGTCAGCTCTACGGCTGACAACTGTTTGTACATAGACGATGGGTAGATGCTTGAGGAAGTGATCGGCGGCGTAGTTGAGCACGTTGCGCACGGGATTGACGGCACGGCCGAGGATGCGCTCCATGCCGTAGACGGCACCGAGGTAGTGGCTGCGATTGATGCCGTCGCGGCCTCCGGTGCCGACCAGAATGTTCTTGTTGTAGTTGGCCATGCCGATCACTTCGTGCGGCACCACTTGGCCGATGGAGAGAATCAGATCGAAGCCGCCGTGCGCGAGCAGTTTGTTAATCTGCGCCGGGTATATGTAACTCAACTTGCCTTCTGACTGCTCACGAATGAACTCGGCGGGAACCTCGCCCATGGTCTCGATGTCAGTGCGCCAGTTATGCACCTTGAAGAGATCGAGGGGCATATCGCCGTACATTGCGGCGATCTGCTCGGGCTTCATGGCAACATGTGTACCGAGCGCGGGCAGAACCGACTTGAGCTTGTCGCCATAATGCTTCCACGCGTAGCGCGTCAGATCGCCGGCGCGGGAGTGAGCGCGGGTTTGATCGGGCGGCACGGCCAGCACGTTGTTGCGAGTGCCGAGCTTGGCCAGACCCTCCACTAGCAGATCGTTCAACTGCTGAGGAGTCAGGTCGGTATCGGGATTTCCAACAGCGCAGTAAAGACTCATAGGATAGACTCCACTTTTTTCAGACCGGGAGCGAACAGAACCAAGATGAGCAGCGAGATGAGATACACGCTGGCGGCGATGATGAATAGGAGTGAATAACTGTGCCAGAATTGCAGAACATGACCGGCTAATTGCATAAACAGCGCGCCGCCGATGGCTCCAGTCAAGGCACCGATGCTGGTTACGGAGCCGACGGTGCTGCGCGGGAACATATCCGAAGCCGTGGTGAAGAGGTTGCACGACCAGCCTTGATGTGCGGCGGCGGCCAGACTGAGCAGAGCGATGGCGACCCATACGGAGCTGGTGTAATTAATCAAAAAAACGGGAACGACAAGACAGGCGCAGAGAAACATCGCTGTCAGCCTCGCTCGCTGCGCCGTGAATCCCAATCGGATAAAAGAAGCGGGTAGCCAGCCTCCGTAGACGCTTCCGACAGTGGATGCGGTGTAAACGATGAAGATCGGCAGTCCCAGACCGGTAAGTTGCACATTTAGCCTGTCATGGAAGTAACCTGGCAGCCAGTAGAGATAAAACCACCAGATAGGATCGGTGAGGAACTTGGGGATGGCAAAGGCCCAGGTCTGACGGATACCCCATAAACGGATACCCAGCAACTCGGCCAATGACCACGAGGTATTGGTGGGTTCTACCTTCTCTACGGCCCCTTCATTGATGTAGGCGAGTTCAGCGGCGGAGAGTGTGGGATGTTCACTGGGTTTGTGGAAGTTGAGAAACCATATCAGGATCCACGTGGAGCTGAGAATGCCGGTGACCAGAAATGCATAGTGCCAGTTAAAGTAACTTATTACCAGGGGCACGATGATGGAAGCCAGAATCACGCCGACATTGGCACCGCTGTTGAAGATGCCGAAGGATCCGGAGCGCTCTTTTTGTGGGAACCACTCGGCATTGGTTTTGTTGGCGGCGGGGAAGTTGCCGGATTCGCCTATCCCAAGGAAGGAGCGCGCAATGCCAAACTGGAGTACCGAATTAGCCAGCGAATGGCCCATCGCCGCGAGGCTCCAGGCGGCCATGATGACCATGTAGCCGACGCGTGTACCAACCTTGTCAACGAAGCGCCCAATGAAGAGCAGACCGATTGCATAGAAAAGGGTGAAGAAGGACATGACATTGGCAAAACCCACTTCGGTCATGCCGATGCCGCCTTGGGCCACGCTATGCATCAGGGTAGGCTTGAGAAGACCCATCACCATGCGGTCCATATAGTTGATCGTAGTGGCGGCAAAGAGCATGGTGCAGATGGTCCAGCGCACATTTCCAATCTTGCTTTGCGAGGACTTTTCTTCGGCCACGGTGAGTAAAGCCTGCTTGCCCATTCTTGTTCTCTCCTTACAGCTTGTATGCCTTCTTGACCAGCTTGTAGGTCAGGTCGTGAGCCACTTCAAAGGCTTCATCCTCTTCCAGCCTGTGCTCGGCGACGAGGCGGGCAAGGAATGCGCAATCGACGCGTCTTGCCACGTCGTGCCGCGCCGGAATGGAAAGGAAGGCGCGGGTGTCGTCGTTGAAGCCAACCGTATTATAGAAGCCCGCAGTCTCGGTTGCCTGTTCGCGAAAGCGCATCATGCCCTCTGGGCTGTCATGAAACCACCAGGAGGGTCCGAGGCGCAGGCATGGATAGTGGCCGGCCAGCGGTGCCAGTTCGCGGCTGTATGTGGATTCGTCAAGCGTGAAGAGGATGATGGTGAGCTTGCTCTCATTACCGAAGCGGTTGAGCAGGGGACGCAGCGCCTCAACATAGTTGGTGGCCTGAGGAATATCGCAGCCTACGTCGCGGCCATACTTCTGGTAGACCTTGTGGTTGTGATTGCGCACACTGCCGGGATGAATCTGCATGGTGAGTCCATCTTCAAGGCTCATTTGCGCCATCTCGGTGAGCATTTGGGCCTGGAAGAGAACCATCTGGCGCTTGTCGGCTTTGCCCGTAAAGACCTTGTTAAATAGCGCCACGGCCTCGGACAGAGGCAGATCGGCGGTCTCGGCGGTCAGGTGACCGTGGTCGGTGGAGGTGCAGCCCAGAGCCTTGAAGCGCAGACGGGCCTTGCGCAGAGCATTCAGGTAGCCGCGCCAGGTGGAAGAGTCTTCGCCGGTCTGCTCGCCCAGTTTGAGTATCGACTCTGAAAAGCCCGCGAACTCCGGATCAACGACCGGGTCGGGGCGGAAGGCAGGCAGAATCCGTCCCTTCCAGCCTGAGGCGCGCACGGCCTGAATATCTTCCAGCCCGTCGAGCGGCGAATCGGTGGTCGAAAGCACTTCGATATTGAATCGCTCATAGAGCGCGCGCGGCAAAAATTCCGGCGTATTGAGCTTTTCCGCGATGGTGTCAAAGAAGAGCTCGGCAGTGGCGTCGCAGAATCTCTGCTGTAATCCAAAGACATTCTGGAAGACATAGTCCATCCACATACGCGTTGGCGTTCCGCGGAAGAGATAGTAGTGGCTGGCGAAGATGCTCCAGACCTTGCGCGGGTTCATCATCTCCGGCACACCGATCTCCAACTCCTCCAAGGTAACTCCCTGGCTGTATAGCATCCGATAGACATAATGATCGGGCTGGATCAGCAGCTTTGCCGGATTGGGAAAGGGTTCGTTTTTGGCAAACCACTCCGCCCGCGTATGCCCGTGCGGGCTGATGATGGGCAGGTCTTTAATGCGTGCATAGAGTGCTTTGGCGATAGAGCGCGTACCGGGATCGGCGGGAAATAGACGGTCATCATGGGTAGGCATGACTAGAATTGTACCTCTTTAAAAAATGCGTTACGGGTTGGCCAGCATAGTGGTCAGACCTCTATTATACACTTAATAAAACGGCAAACCCGGATGGAAAGAGCGATATTTCATGGGAATGAGCCGCCTATGTAATGATAAAGGCAGATTGCTTGGTCAATCCGATTACTTAGGAAGACGCACGATATGTTGCCGCGGAACACGCAAGGGGAACCCGATACGCACCGGACCATGCATGTGGTCAACCATATTCGCACCCTGATTGAGAACGGAACCCTGAAGCCGGGCGACAAGATTCCCCCGGAGCGTGAGTTTGCCGCCACGCTGAAGATCAGCCGCGCCAGCCTGCGCGCCGGCATCGGCTACCTGTCCGCTATGGGCGTGATGAATGTGAGGCACGGGGTGGGTACCTTTGTCTCCGATGGTCCTCCCGAATTCGGCAGGGCATCGTTGAGCTTGATGGGCGCGCTGCACGGCTTTCAGTCGTGGCAGATGTTCGAGGCGCGCATCATACTTGAAGGCAATCTGGCCGCTCTGGCTGCAGAGCGCGGCAAAGAAGAGCACCATGCAGCGCTGGCCGAAGAAGTCGCCGACATCTTTGCCTCTATCGACAGTCCCACCGATTATCTCATTCACGATGTACTCTTTCACCGCATTATCGCCCAGGCCTCCGGCAATCCCATTCTTGCGGCGCTGATGGAGACCGTTACCTCTTCGATGTACGACAAGCGCCGCAAAACGGTGGAGCGTTCGATTGATCTGCGCGAGTCGGCGCAGATGCATCGCGAGCTTTACCGCGCCATCCGTGCGCGCGACGCCGTCGAAGCGCGAAGGCTGATGGAGAAGCACTTGCGCATGGCACAGATCGCGCAGGGCATGGAACGTCCCGTGGAACGGAAATCCGCCCATAGGACGGCTAAGCCGAAAGACTCCCGAGCGGAGCAGCAGCCAACCGTCTCTCAATAAACAGGACATCTCGAAGTATGTGGCTTCCTACGCCCCTAGGCGGAAGCAGGTCTGCAAATTGCGCTAAATGCTCAATGGTTATACCACGAGAGAGAGTTCTACATATTTAGCGAGAGATAGGGTTGGGCGCAATCGCGATTCTCTATGGAGATAATATCTCTAATGAAATACATTCATTGCATAATCATCAAGGCCATGCAATCTTTCAGCGGACGGATAATCACCATATGCGAGGTTACAACGCCACAATGTGGGAGAATACTTAGATTTATCCTTGGAAAGTATTTACCATGCGATATTTTTAGAGAATCCAGAAAACTTCCGTTTTTTATCTATTGACAGGAATTACTCCCGTAGATGAGACTAAAGACGCTTCAAGTGTGGTCAGACCTCCATTGGGATATTGCGGGCAAACCCGTTCCTTGGGGGCGTTGATCGAAGCGCGACAGCAGTTTATGGAGGCAGTAATGAGGCTATTGGCCTTGGAAATGCAAAATCGGAAGGAAGCATCGAGAACGCCATTGGGCGTTTGTCTGAGCTTCCAAGGATGGGGATGGCTGGTTCTTTTGGTCATTGCCATGATGGCGCCCTTGAGTGCTATGGCGCAGCTTTCAGGAAAAGGCGAAGTTACCGGCACGGTAACCGACAAGTCGGGAGCCGTGATTCCCGGTGCCGCCGTTGCCGCCACCAACAACAACAACAACGTTATAACCAAGACCACGACGACCGGAGCGGGCGCGTACAACTTCCCCAATCTGGATCCGGGTATCTATACGATTGTTGCCACTGCCAAGGGTTTTGAAACGCTCACGCAGCAGAATGTCCACGTCAATGCCATGGAGACTCAGGTCTATAACCCTGTGTTGACGGTTGGCGGCGCTGACATCCAGATCACCGTGACCGCCGAGCCCCCTCAGTTGGAAACCAGTAACGCCACGCTAGGCGCAACCATGGAAAACGACGTGTACGCGGAGCTGCCCGTCGAAATGGGCGCTTTCAACTCTCCCGATCAGCGGCGCGCCTCTGACTTCGTCTACCTAATGCCTGGTGTTCAGGGCAATGAAACCAACGGCAACGCCACCACCAACGTCGGCGTCATCAACGGCTCCGGCAGCCGCGGTGCAGCCTCCGCTGTCTATGTTGACGGCGTCGTCTTTGTGCGCGCCGGCGGCAACGGCGACCCGCGCTACGTGTGGACCGCCATTTCGGTGGACGCCATCGACCAGTTCCAGGTGCAGACCACAGGCTACTCGGCTGTTTACGAAGGCCAGGGCGTCATGAACTACACCGTCAAGCAGGGCGGTTCCAAGCAGCATGGTTCCGTCTATGAGTTCGTTCGCAATACCGTTTTTGACAACTGGGGCTTCATGGGTTCAGCCCCCGTTACGATCAACGGCGCGCAGGTCGTGCAAAAGCCGATTGAGCACAACAACGAATACGGTATCAACCTCAGCGGACCGCTGGTTCCTCTCGGCAAGTGGAAGGAAAAGATCTTCTACTATGCCAACTACAACGGCTTCCGCTATACCGCGACCACACCCACGCCGCTCACCTTCCCCACGACGGCTCAACAGGGCGGCGATTTCAGCGCGGCGGGCAATTCGCTTATCTACGACCCCACGACACAGGCTGCTTGCACCGCGAATAACACCACACCCCATGCTAATTATCCCTGCCGATATCAGTTCGGATACGGACCCGGTATCGGGGCAGGACCAAACGGCAATCCGATTTTGACCGGCACGGCCAATGTCATTCCCACCACCGAGTTCTCTGCGGTTGCAAAGAATATGCAGACTGTTTTGGCCGCGAAGGTTCCCGCCAGCAGCATTGGCACGGCCCTGCAGAACAACTACCTATCCCCCAACGCCACGGCGCTGGTCAATTGGTCTACCACGGATCGAATTGACTACCTCGTCAACACCAAGGACACGCTTACGCTGATCGCGGCCATTGGCCGTCAGGCCAGCTCCAATCCCGTCGGTCAGACCACTACGGGACGCAACGTCGGGCCGGTTCCCTTCAACTACGGCCAGACCTACGCGCCTAAGACGGCGGTAGGCATCATCGAAGAGACGCACGTCTTCACGCCGCACCTCATTAACCAGTTCAAGTGGGGATATGCCCGCTACAACGGACCTACCTGGAATCCCGATCAGCAGAATGCTTTTTCAGCCACAACCATGGGCCTTGGCAATCTTCCGCTCGGTCAGGCGCAGCAGACCTTCCCAATTGTGACCTTTGCCGGAACCAATAGCCAGACAAATTGGGGCGGCACCACGGCGAACTCGACCATCGCGCAAAATTACACGACGATGGATAACCTGCAGTGGACCGTCGGCAAGCACTCGCTCACCTTTGGCGGACAGGTTGCCTGGATGCTCTACAACACCTACGCAGCCACAGGCGGATCAACCCCGCTTACCCTTGCCAACGCAGTTGCTGAGACCTCGGGCATCTCGGGCACCTCGGCCACCGCCTTTACAGTCAACACTGGCCAAGGTATGTCCTATGCCAGCTTCCTGATCGGCGAAGTCGACAAGGGCAGCTTCACGGATTACTCATTCCATCCGGGCTACGGCGCTCGCTTCCGTGCCATCTCTCCCTATTTCCAGGACACTTGGAAGTTTTCTTCAAAGCTGACCTTCGATCTCGGCTTGCGTTACGACTACTTCCCGAGCGTCAGGGAAGTGCACAACGACGGGAGCTTCTTCAATCCGGTTCTTCTCAATCCGGTCACCAACCTGAGTGGTGCCTTGCAGTATACCGGTGGCGGAGCAAACTCCTGCAACTGCGCCACTCCGGTCAACACCTTCACCAAGAACCTGGGACCGCGCCTTGGCGTTGCCTATCAGCTTGATTCCAAGACCGTGATTCGCTCCAGCTACGGCATCATGTTCACGCATGGCGACGCAGTGGGCGGCCTTGCTTCAACCCTAGGAACTCTGGGCTTTGCGGCCTCGCCGTCTTTCTCGTCCTCCAACAGTGTGACCACGATGACAAACCTTCTGGCAACCGCGCCACTTGCTACTGTGGGTCAGGTTCCTGCCTGGACGCCGGCGGCTGGTGCGGCCTCGGGTAATGGCTACGGAACCGGCTATACCAACGTGGCCGGCTATACGGCGGCTCCGTCCTCTTCAAACTATGACGACCCTTACCTCGGCAGCCGTGCTCCTGAGTACATCAACTGGACCTTCGGCATTCAGCGTCAGGTAACCAACGCGCTGGCAGTCACGGCTACCTATGTGGGTTCAGAGGGTCACTTCATTCAGTCCGATGCCCTCACGGGTCGCGGAATTCAGTCCAACCAGCTCAATCCGATCTATCTGCCCCTGCTGACTACGCATCTGGCCGACAAGGGCGCAACGGTCTCCACGGATTGCACAAACTATAACTTGGGCTGCAACGCCGCAGCCTTGGGTCTGTTCGCCAACTCGACGGTGAACCAGGCATTGAGCACCTTCCTCAAGCCCTTCCCGTTCGCGGCCCCGGCCGACTCATTCGGGTATATCGGCAACACCAACTACAACGCCGTTCAGTTGATGGCGAATCTGCGCTCATGGCATGGATTGATCGTCAACGCCAACTACACCTTTTCGCGCGCCATTGACGACGCAGGCTACTTCCGCACCGGCTATGCAATTCCCGCCGGAACCGTTGCCAATCACCCCAATGCCTGGTACCCGGCGGATCGCATTGAACGGTCGGTTTCCACCTCCAATCAACCGCAGCATCTGGTGGTCACCACCGTTTGGGCATGGCCCTTTGGCAAGACCTTCCTTGCCAGTCAGGCGATGGAGCGGGCAATTCTCGGCGGCTTCAAATTCTCCGGAATCTACCAGGCCTACTCCGGCTCGCCGCTGGCGATCACGGAATCTGCCTATCAGACCAATCCGGCGATGACCTCCTGCAGCACTTCCTGCACTCCGCCGGTCATGAATCCGAACTTCTCAGGATCGGTGCGCCAGAATGGAAGATGGGGCAAGGGTACAACCGCAGCCGCAATTCAAGCTAACTCAGCACCTTCCTACATCGTTCCCAGCGTGGGCGGAAAAGACAAGACCACTGGTGCTATTGTCACACCCATATCGGGACCGTTCATCTCTCCCGTCGCTCCTTCGACTCCCGCAAACCAGGTTTCGATACTATCACAGGTAACTGGGGTGCCCGGTGCGTATGACTACACCTTCAGCGATGCGCCTCGCACCGCTCCGTACAAACTCTACGGTCCCGGCAACTACCAGCTTGACCTTGCCATGGTGCGCAGCTTCCCGCTGCACCTCACGGCTGCTTCCAAGCTGAATTTCCGGGCTGAGTGGTACAACGTCACCAACCACACCCAGTTCGCCATTGCCAGCCCCATTGTCGGCAACGCAAACTTCGGTCAGGTCATTGTTTCTCCAACCGCCAACCGCAAGGCTGCTCAGTTCTCGGCTCGCATCGAGTTCTAAGCAAATATGTTGCTACAAGCTGAAGAGGCTGCCTTCAACGGCAGCCTCTTCTTTGTCCGAAAATTTTACAGTTGTAATTCGATTATCTCGATCATTGAAGTAAGCTGAGGGTGGAGACCAACTTTCCATGAACCGAAATGCCGACGAACACTCCCATTCACTTGGAATTCAGATGAAAATATTCCGCCTCCTTGTCTTTGTTCTTACGGTTGCCGCATTGCTGGGCGGCGCTTCTTGCGCATCGATTGCTCAGGAACGTCCCTTGTCTGAGGGTGCGGCGAATGCGGCCATTGCGCGTTGGCCGGATGGGCGCTTTACAGCCGGAAGTGCGCGCTGGAACTATGAGTTGGGTACGCTGCTGGAAGGCATGGATGCCGCATGGTTCAATACCGCCGATGCGCGATACTACAACTACATCAAGCATTCCGTCGATCAGTTCGTCGAGGCAGACGGCTCGATTCCCACATGGAAGCTCGAGGAGTATCAGCTCGATAGCATTCTACTGGGCAGGCAGTTACTGCTGCTGTATGGCGTGACGCATGATGCGCGCTACGCCAAGGCTGCCTCGTTGCTTTACGAGCAGCTTTTGCATCAGCCGCGCACGGCCTCTGGCGGCTTCTGGCACAAGCAGAGATACCCCAATCAGATGTGGCAGGATGGCCTCTACATGGCCGAGCCTTTCTATGCGGAATACGCTGTAACCTTTCATTATCCTGGAGCATTGAACGACATCACTCACCAGTTTGTTTTGATCTACGAGCATACGCACGATGCGAAAACGGGACTGCTCTATCACGGCTGGGATGAGTCAAAGCAGCAGCGATGGGCTGACAAACAGACTGGACTCTCTTCGCAGTTCTGGGCGCGGGCGATGGGCTGGCAGATGATGGCGCTGGTCGACACGCTGGCCTGGTATCCGAAAGACGACCCGGGGCGCAAGCAGTTGATCGGCCAACTTAACCAAGAGGCTGCGGCAATCACGCGCTATCAGGACAGCGCGACTGGCCTTTGGTATCAGGTACTCGACAAAGGCAGAGAGAAAGGTGACTATCTGGAGTCTTCCGCCTCTTGTATGTTTATTTATGCTCTAGCCAGGGGTGTGCGCGAGGGGTATCTTCCTCAGAGTTATCTGGTAACTGCAGAGCGCGGGTATAAAGGAATTCTCAGTCGCTTTATTCAAGTCGGTCAAGGGGACTTGATCTCACTGACAGGAACGGTGAAGAGCGCGGGTTTGGGTGGCGATCCCTATCGCGATGGGAGTTATGCATATTACATTGGCGAGAAGACTGCCAGCGATGATCCCAAGGGTGTTGGCGCCTTGATTCTGGCTGGCGTGGAGATGGAGAACGCTGCGAATGCGAAGTTGGGCCGAGGCGATACGGTTCTTCTGGATGCATGGTATAACAGCCAGAAACGCACCGACTTATCCGGCCAGCAGGTCTACTTTCACTATAAGTGGAACGATCAAAACAGCAGCGGCTACTCATTTTTTGAACATATCTTCAAAAATTATGGCTCAAAGACGGATATGCTTTACACTGCGCCAACATTGACGCAACTGAGACAAACGCAGATTTATATGATCGTTTCACCGGATATTCCGGCAAAAAATCCGAGTCCTCATTATATGCAGTCTGAGGACGCTGCGCAGATTGCCAAATGGGTTAAGGACGGTGGTGTGCTGATGATCTTCGAAAACGATCCTGGCAATGCCGATCTTGAGCACATGAATCTGCTCTCCGATCGCTTCGGTATTCACTATAACAGCGTGTTGCGTAATGCAGTTGAAGGCAATATGTTCGAGATGGGGAAAGTGGACATAGCAAAAGGCGGTTTAATTTTCCATGATGCGCACGCGGCATATATGAAGGAGATCTGCACCATTACGGCAACCTTCCCGGCGACAGAATTACTTCGCGACAAAGGCGACATCCTGATGGCTGCGGCGAAATATGGAAAAGGGACGGTCTTTGCCACAGTCGATCCGTGGCTCTATAACGAATACACCGACGGCCGCAAATTACCAGCATCGTACGACAATTATGCCGCAGGCAAGGAACTGGTTAGGTGGATTCTTACGCAAGTTCCTCATGTGCCTGTGAAGTCGAAGTTCGTTACGCCGAACAAATGAAATGGAGACTTATGCATTTACGCTTTATTCTTGTACTTATCGCTTCAACGCTGATTTGCAGTACTTCGACTATCACCGCGCAGGATAGCCGGATCGTTGTCGAGCCGCATTATCCCGCCGCCTGCATAACGCTAGAGGCTGCAATAGCTGTGCCACTCGGTGTGATTTCCGCGCAGGATGAGCAAGCATTGGACACTACGCGCATTCAGAATGCAATGGACCAATGCGCGGCGGGTAAGTCGGTTGTCTTGCGCGCCCACGGCGCTAAAGATGTATTTCTGACCGGCCCGCTAAATCTGCGCGCGGGAGTAACTCTGGTGGTAGCGGTTAACACGGCATTGGTGGCTTCGCGTGATCCGAGGCTCTACGATCTTACTCCCGGAAGTTGCGGAATTCTGAGTGAGCGAGGTCATGGTTGCAAGCCAATCATTCGCGGCGATGGCGCGCATGATAGCGGCATTATGGGTGAGGGTTCCATTGATGGCCGCGGCGGAGCGAAGTTGCTGGAGCAAAATGTCAGTTGGTGGGATTTGGCGCATCAGGCCAAGATCACTGACCGGTCGCAGAGCGTTCCCGTGCTAATAAGTCTGCGTCACGCTGATAACTTCACAATGTATAAAATTACCTTGCGTAACTCTCCCAACTTTCATGTAGGCGTGAATGAAACCGATGGTTTTACCGCATGGGGCGTGAAGATAATGACGCCGAAAACCGCGCGCAACACAGACGGAATCGATCCGGGTTCATCGCGCAATGTAACGATTGCATACAGCTTTATTCACACTGGCGATGATAATGTTGCGGTAAAATCCAGCAAAGCAGGGCCGTCCTCGCATATTTCCATTTTGCATAATCATTTTTATACGGGCCATGGGATGTCGATCGGTAGCGGAACCAATGGCGGTGTAGATCATATGTTGGTGGACGATCTCACTATCGACGGCGCGGACAATGGCATCCGCGTGAAATCCGACCGCAGCCGCGGCGGCTTGGTGCACGATCTTCTTTATCGTGAAGTTTGTATCCGTGACACCAGAAACCCGCTGGTCTTTACACCACTGTATACTACTTTCAGCGGAGATCAGCTTCCAATTTATCGCGACATAACGCTTGAAGATGTTCATATACTTACGGCGGGAAGTTATACATTTCTTGGATTGGATGCAGAACATAAGTTAGGCGTGAAGCTAGACAATGTGTTTGCGGACGACCAGCAGCACTCCACATGGCAAGTCAAAAATGCGGAGATCGTTATTGACAGCAAGCGCGGAAATCTCGAGCCAGCGGGAGATAATGTTATGCTGCAGCAAACGGCTGGTTCTTTGCCTGGAAGACCGCTTAACTGCGATGCGCGTTTTGTGCCTTTTCCTGCGACAGACACGGCACCGGAGATGGTTGGAACAGTTTTGCCTGAAGACAAGACATTGTATGTCGCCGCTGACGGCACAGGCGATTTTTACTCCATCCAGCGCGCGCTCGAAGCTGCGCCGGCAACAGGCGCATTGGTGCTGGTGGCACCGGGAATTTACCGCGAAGTACTAACCATCGACAAGCCGAATATTCAGTTGCGCAGCGCCAATCCCGATGCTACCAAGACGGTGGTGGTCAATGATCGCAACGCAGGTGAAAACGGCGGCACGCTGCACTCGGCCACCGTGAATGTAACCGCGGATAATTTCTTTGCGGAAAATATCACTTTTGAAAATGACTTTAACCGCACCCATCCGCAGTTACCCGCCGGATCGCAGGCTTTGGCTTTGCGTGTTATCGGCGATCGCGCAATTTTTTATAACGTGCGTCTACTAGGCAATCAGGATACGGTTTACGCGGGCAGTCGCAACTGTGCGCCAGACGGTGTAAACTGCATTCCCACACGGCAGTATTTTTCTGATTGCTATATCGCAGGTAACGTCGATTTTATTTTTGGCGACAGCAAAGCTGTCTTTGATCGTTGCGAGATATATAGTACTGCTCATAATGGCGGATACATCACCGCGCAGTCAAAGCAATATGCCGAAGCTGATTCCGCATTTGTTTTTAACCATTGCAAGCTTATCGCCGATGCGGGGTTGATCGGTAATGTCTATCTGGGCCGGCCATGGCGTCCTTATGCAAAGGTGATCTATCTCAATACGGAGGTGGGGGGCCACATCAATCCAGCAGGATGGCGGGAGTGGCATCCCGGTGAAACTCATTCTCTCGATACTGCCTATTACGCCGAATATCATTCCAGCGGTCCTGGAGCGCATCATGATGAGCGCGACCCACACACGCATTTTCTGACGGAGGAACAGGCTCGGCAGTACGAGCCTTCTGTGTTTTTGCGTGGTACGGATAACTGGAATCCGCTAATTATTCCAGAAAGTGTAAAATAATTTATTGCAGTAAGTTACCCGTTGCTTCTATGAAGCGAAAGGCCAGACTCTTGTGAATCTGGCCTTTCACTGTAAGTGCTGTCAGTATTAAACGGTGTAAGTCGATGAGGCAGTGCGACCGCCGCGGCCGGTCCAGTTGGTGTGAAAAAACTCGCCGCGCGGCTTGTCGATGCGCTCATAGGTGTGCGCTCCGAAGTAGTCGCGTTGCGCCTGAAGGAGATTGGCGGGCAGCCGACCGGTGCGATAACCGTCGAAGAAGGCCAAAGCCGTGGCGAAGGCGGGAGTGGGTACGCCCAGTTCGATGGCATGAACCGCGGCCTTGCGCCATGACTCCTGATATTGATTGAGCGCGCCGAAAAAGAAGCTGTCCATCAGCAAATTGTCCAGAGCCGGATTCTTATCGAAGGCCTCCTTGATCTTGCCGAGGAAGCGCGAGCGAATGATGCACCCGCCGCGCCACATCAACGCGATACCGCCCATGTTCAGATTCCATCCGTGTTCCTTGGCGGCAGCGCGTAGCAACATATAACCCTGCGCGTAGCTGATAATCTTGGAGCAGTAGAGGGCGCGGCGCACATTCTCGATAAATGCGGCGCGGTCTCCGACGGCGGCTTTGGTTGCAGGCCCCTGCAATACTTTCGCGGCGGCGACGCGCTCATCCTTCAGCGCCGAGAGGCAGCGTGCAAAGACCGACTCGCCGATTAGCGTAACCGGCTGGCCCAGATCGAGCGAACTGAAGACCGTCCACTTGCCTGTTCCTTTTTGGCCGGCGGTGTCCAGAATTTTATTGACAATCGGCTGGCCGTCCTCGTCCTTCTTGCCGAAGATGTCACGGGAAATCTCGATGAGATAGCTGTCCAGCTCGCCCTTGTTCCACTCCGCGAAGACTTCGTGTAACTCATCAGCGCTGAGTCCCAGGCCGCGTTGCAGCAGGTCATAGGCCTCGCAGATCAACTGCATATCGCCGTACTCAATGCCGTTATGGACCATCTTGACGAAGTGGCCCGCGCCGTTCTCGCCCACCCAGTCGCAGCAGGGCGTACCATCTTCCACCTTGGCGGCGATGGCCTGGAAGATGGCCTTCACGTGCGGCCACGCCGCGGGATTGCCGCCGGGCATGATCGAGGGGCCGCGGCGCGCGCCTTCTTCACCGCCGGAGACGCCGGTGCCGATGAAGAGTATCCCTTTGGCGGCCAAATCCTTGGTGCGGCGATTGGAGTCGGTAAACAGTGAGTTGCCGCCGTCGATGACAATGTCGCCCGCCTCAAGATAGGGCACAACATGGTCGATCATCTGGTCAACCGTCTCGCCCGCCTTTACCATCAGCATCACGCGGCGTGGCCGCTTGAGCAGGCCAGCCAGCTCTTGTAGCGAGTGCGCGCCCACCACTTGCGTGCCCTTGGCTTCGTTGGACACAAAATCGTCCACCTTGGAGACGGTGCGGTTGAAAACGGCGACCTTAAAGCCGTGGTCGTTCATGTTGAGGACAAGATTCTGTCCCATAACAGCGAGGCCAATCAGGCCGATATCACATGATGCGTCTGGCATATAATCCTCGAATTTCTCTGGCGTGATCCCTGCAAACAGTAGACCCAAACTGATTATATTTCAGTGGTCAGACCTTTGGAAAGCGGCTCGCAAGAGCGGGTTACGGAAGTCAATTGACGTGCGAAAACCTCCGATTTCTCGCCGCGCTATACCATGCGCGTGCTTCTGTCGCTGTGGCGCTATCCTTTGACCCGTCTGCTGCGTCTAGAATTGCAGACAGGGTCCATTATGACACGCAATGCCATTCGTATGTTCGCCATTCAATCGACCGCCGTATTCTGCCTGTTGGCTGGAATTGCGCCAGACGTGGTTCACGCCCAATCTGCCAGCACTTCCTCCAAATCGCCTGGCGCGGCGCAGGGTTCTTCATCCTCGCAAGGCTTTGTGCAGGAAAAGGCACCTTCGGTGCTTGATCCGGCAGGCCCCACAATATCTCTGATTAACGCCGAGCCGGTCTTCATGATGGCTGCAGCGCTCAATGCCTGCGGCTACGATGAGGGGCTTGCCGAGAGTGCTCCAGTCAGAATGCGGGTGCGCGACGAGATGAAGCTGGCCTTCGCCAAGAGCGAGGACGCTCGTGCCAAGCGCGACAAACTCTGCCTCTTCATCGCCCAGCATCGCATGACTGGCTCCGAGCTGGATATTGCGCAATACGTCTCATTGTCGCTTTACCTCACCCTGCCGCCGGAACTGGAAATCTCCGTTGATCTGGCCGAGATGCCTCCTGACTCGACGCAGGTGGTCGAGGTTGTGCCTTTGCTACGCGACTTTGCCGCCGTTACGGACCTGCACGGCATCTGGCTGGTGGTGCATCCCACCTACGATAAAGAGGCTGGCCAACTGCACGATCCTCTCTCCAAAATGATCGTCTCCACCAACCTCTACCTCAAGTTGCCGGCCTCCACCTACGATGGGCGGCGCTTTTTAGTTGTGGTTGAGCCGCTGCTCTCGCCCAGCGCCATCAATGCCCGCGTCTACGGCACGGACTATATTGTGGTGGTATCGCCGCATAACGGCACCATTCGTATGACTGATGTGCGCCACACCTACCTGCACTATGTGATCGAGCCGCTGCTTTATGCGCGCGCTACGGCCATCGACCGGATGCAGCCGATTCTGAAGGAGGTGCGCGAGGCTCCTCTGGAATTCCGTCTGCGCACCGAATCGTTGACCCTGACCATCGAATGTCTAATCAAGGCCATTGAAGCGCGCACTATGGACACAGGCATTCCAGAGTACAAGATTCCGGCCAACATCGACCGCTCGCAGTTGCCACGCTATGAGCGGGAACGCATCCTCAATCAGCAAAAGATGGAAGAGGTCCGTGTAGCCACTGTGCGCCACGATCTGACCCAGGGCTTCGTGCTCACTGAATACTTCTTCCGGCAGTTGATCCTCTTTGAGAAGGACCCAGCCAGCCTGAAGGACACCATAGGCGAGATGGTCTACAGTATGGATGTCAGCGAACAGGTGAAGCAGGCTCGCCAGATCATCTTCGACAAGGAAGCCGACGACGACGTGCTGCGCCACAGCAAGCCGCGCAAGTTGACCGGTTTGGATTTGGCCGAGGCCAAACTGGCCTCCGGCGATGTGGCCACAGCCAGCGCCTTGGCCCGCCAGACGCTCGCAGCTCAAACCGATATTATTGCCTCTGCGGCTGACAGCTCCCGCGCCGAGTTTATTCTCGCGAGAGCGGCTCTTCTCACGGGGCATCCCGATCAGGCCATGGAAGGCTTCCAGCAGACGCTGGCCGCCAGCAAGGATGCGCGCGTGCTCTCTTGGTCGCACATCTATCTGGGGCGTATGCTGGACTTGGACTGCAAGCGCGATCAGGCCCTCACCGAGTATCAGGAGGCCTTGAAGACACGCGATGGGCAGCAGGATACGCGGCTGGCCGCCGAGCGCGGCGTGAAGACGGCCTACGCCGTCCGAGGGCACAATTGTGATAAGGATGCCGACGACTCGCCCGCGCCAGCCAAGCCCCAGACAGATCAGCCACAAACAGTGAAACCGGAATCATCTTGGCCCAATGGTACGGTAAAGCCTCAATAAATCCGCGTTGGCGTCCACGGGGTCGTGCAGCGCATCGATTCTGGAGATAAGTGTTCAACAAGCCGGAGACGCACATGGAAGCCGTTCATTCCGAACTGGAATCCGCGCTCGGACATCGCTTTGTGCACAGCGAACTGTTGGTGCGCGCACTGACGCACCGGTCGTTATCTAACGAACAGGCGGTCAGTGAGCAGATTCTGGAGAGCGTTGAGGCGGGAGCTACCGCAGCCGGCGACAATGAACGCCTGGAGTTTTTGGGCGACGCTGTGCTGGGGCTGGTGGTGGCTGAGGCTCTCTTTATGCTACACCCGGAGTGGCATGAGGGTGAACTGACCCGTGTTCGCGCCCAGTTGGTCAGCCGCCAGCACATGGCGGAGGTGGCAGAGGCCATTGGCCTGGGCAACCACCTCCGCCTCAGCCGCGGCGAGGAGAAGGGTGGACTGCGGCGCAAAAGCACCGTGCTCTCCAATACCATGGAGGCCGTGCTGGGTGCGCTCTTTCTCGACGGCGGACTGGAGCCGGTCAGAGCTTTTATCCGCCGCTGGGTTATGGGCGAGGCCGCCGAGAAACTGGCCGAGCAGTTGCGCGCCGGAGCAGCGCTGGGCAACTACAAATCGGCATTGCAGGAGCACTTGCAGGCAACGCGCGCCGGAGTTCCGGTTTACCGCGTCAAGAGCGAAAGTGGACCCGATCACCGCAAGCGCTTTCTCGTCGAGGTCCGGCTCAAAACTGTAGATGGAGTGCCGGGAAAGCAACTGGCGCGCGGCATGGGCAGTACCAAAAAACACGCCGAGCAGGATGCCGCAAGGCGCGCGTTGGAGCGGTTGCAGGCGGCAGAGAAGAAGGTCGGCGCGGCGGCAGCCATACAGCCTGTCCTTGGCAAGAAGGAGCAGGCAGCGCAATGAGTACCTCGGTCCCACCTCACATTCCTTTCACGCATTGGTTCGCGCGGCTGCGGCTGGATCTGCCCACGGTGCCTGAGGCCTTGGCGCGGCTGTTGTTGCTGGTAGTGGTGGCGCTCTTTCTGCTCACCTTTGTGCTGCAGCCCTACCTGATTCCTTCCGCCAGCATGGAGCGCACCCTGCTGGTGGGCGATTTCCTGCTAGTGAACAAGCAGGTATATGCCCCGTCCGGCAGATTTACCCGGTTTCTGCTGCCCTACCGTGATGTGGTGCGCGGCGACATCGTGGTCTTTCACCACCCCCAACACCCCTATGTTGTCAAGCGGGTCGTGGGTCTTCCTGGCGACCGCTTGAGCATCAATGATGGCCAAGTCTCGGTCAACGGTGCTCTCCTAAACGAACCATATGCCGACTTTGACCCTGCGATACGCAATTCCATCCACGATGTTTTTCCCGCCAGTGTCTACTCCGATCCCAATGTGGACCTGGCCTGGTGGAAGCAGATGCAGAGCCTCATCCGCGACGGCGAACTGGTGGTGCCCCAGGACGAGTACTTTGTGCTGGGCGATAACCGCGATCACAGCGACGATTCCCGCTTCTGGGGCTTTGTTTCGCGTCAGCAGATTGTGGCACGACCGCTGGTGATCTACTTCTCGCTCTTCCGGCCCTCCATGGCGGACCGTCTGCAAGCCGCTGATGATAAACTCGGACACGACGGGGATATTTCGCCCAGAATGAACGGCTTTGCACGCTGGAAGCGCATCTTCCGCGTGGTGCATTAAGCCACTGTCCACTGAAAACGAGCAAACAATGACGAAGAAAAAGACGCCTACCGCTAAGACGCCAGCCACCAATACACCAGCAGAGGCCCCGCCCGCTGAAGTGCGCGTGGAAGAGACCTTTGCAGAGGCCATGGCAGGCATCCTCTCCATGATGGTTATCGGCCTGTTTATCCTCACCTTCCTGGGTCAGAACTTTGTCATTCCCTCCGGATCCATGGAGAAGACGCTGCTAGTCGGCGACCATCTCGTCGTGGACCGCCTAACCCTGGCACCGCCCACCAAGTGGATGCCGCTGGTCCACTACCGCGAACCCCAGCGCTACGACATCATCGTCTTCCTCAAGCCGGTAGCCGATGCACAAGGGAATTATATGATCCTGGTGAAGCGACTGATCGGTGTGCCTGGGGATCACATCCACTTGCGAAACGGCATCGTCATTCTCAACGGCGTTGCCCAGGCGCAGCCCCACGCAGAAGCGACTACGCCGGAAAATCATCAGGACTTTCTCGACGAGTTTCCCTCCGTGCCTCCGTATGCTTTTGGAGAGCCTAATGAGGGCACCCCCGAAGCGTGGGCCATCGATTTTCCCAAACACATTGAGAATGGAGAGTTGGTGGTCCCCCCGGGAATGTACTTTATGATGGGCGATCACCGGCACAATAGCCTCGACTCGCGCTATTGGGGCTTTGTGCCGCGCGAGAATATCGTTGGTCGGCCGCTCTTCAACTACTGGTCGTTTGTGACTCCTGATGACCAGTACGAAAAGCCCGGGGTCGGCAATGCCGTGACCTGGATGGGCCACATCGCGCTGCACTTCTTCTCGGATACCCGCTGGAGCCGGACCCTGCATCGGGTTCGCTGACGACGACCATGATAGACAAATCAAAACCCCGGCAACGCAATCGCAAGCGGCTTTGGCTAGCCCTGGCGGCGCTGGCAGCCGTTCTGGTTTTCCTGATTGTGCCGCCGTATCTGAGCGTGAGCCGTTACAGGGCCGGTATCACCCGCCTGCTTTCCGCCTCGCTGGGCCGTCCGGTCCGCCTCTCCTCGGTTGAGGTGCGCCTGTTGCCCCGCCCTGGCTTTGTGCTCACCGACCTCACCGTCGAGGAAGACCCCGCATATGGTGCCGAGCCAGTGCTTCATGCCAACACGGTCACAGCTTCCATTCGACTACTTTCGCTGTGGCGTGGGCGCGTGGAACTGGACACCATCAGCGTGGACGAGGCCAGCCTCAACCTTGTGCGTACCGCAAGTGGCCGCTGGAACCTCGACTCACTGCTGCGCACGGCTACCTCACAGGCTGCTGGCAGTTCCAAGCCGAACAATTCCGTCCAGCTACCGTACCTCAAAGCCACCAACTCGCGTATCAACATCAAGAGTGGTGCGGAAAAGCTGCCTTTTTCCCTGCTGAACGCCGACCTCTCCTTCTGGCAGCAATCTCCCGGCGACTGGCGCCTTCGTTTGCGCGGCCAGCCCGCCCGCACCGACCTCAGCCTGCAACAGGCCGACACCGGCATCGTGCGTCTTGAGGCCAGCCTGCGTCAGGCACCGCTGCTTCGCCTGATGCCCGTCCACATTGACCTGGAATGGCGTGAGGCGCAACTTGGCCAGCTCACCCGCCTACTTCTCGGCAACGACGCCGGTTGGCGCGGCGACCTCACCGGAGAACTCCACCTGGATGGCACTGCCGATGCGGCTCAGATCAAATCTCGGCTCCGCGCCACCGGCGTCCATCGCGCCGAATTCGCTCCCGCTGCTCCCCTGGACTTCGATGCCAATTGCACTCTGGTCGCCCACTTTTCTACTCGCGCCATCGACAATCTGCTCTGCGACTCCCCGCTCGGCTCCGGGCGCATCCGCCTCAGCGGCAATCTCTCCGGTCAGGATGGCCTGCCGCGTTTCTCTGTCGAGTTGGATCGCATTCCCTTGGCCGCCGGCTTAGATGCGTTGCGTACCGTGCGCAGCGGCCTTGCCTCCGGCCTTCAAGCCGCCGGATCGGTGAGCGGCAAACTGAGCTATGATCCCGCCCCTGAGGAGAAGCCATCTCCTGCCAGCCGCGCCCAAATCGTCCGGCCTCATGCGCCCCAGCAGCAGCTCACCGGCAACCTCGTCGTCGAGGGCCTGCAACTCAGCGGCGACGGCCTCGACCAGCCCATTATCGTCCCCAAATTGCTTCTGCAGCCTGCTCCGCCTCTCGCCAACCAGCCTTCTGGTGCCTCCCCAGCGCTGACGGCAACTGTAGCCATCCCCTTCGGAGGTGCTGCTCCGCTCACGCTTTCCACACGTCTGGCTCGCTCCGGCTACCAGCTCACGGTACACGGTCAGGCCTCCATCAGTCAGGCAAGGGAACTGGCGCGCATGACCGGCGTTGGCGATGGGTTGGACGCCCTTGCCGGCGACCCCGTCTCCATGGACTTGGTTGCCGTGGGGCCCTGGCTGCTGTTCCAGCCGTTGACTCAGCCGTTGGCCCAGCCGCCTGCTCAGACGCTTTTGCCCGTCGCTCCAGCCGACAGCCTCACCGGAACCGTAACCCTGCACAATGCCAACTGGAAGCCCGATTATCTGGCCAATGCCGTCCTGATCTCCCAGGCCACTCTCCACTTGGATCCAGGCGAATTCAGTTGGGAATCGGTGGTCTTCTCCTACGGCCCGGTGAAGGGAACTGCCAGCATCACGCTGCCCGTTGCCTGTGCAGCTCAGCAGCCCTGCCTGCCCAGCTTTCAACTCCACTTTGGCGTGCTCGACGCTGCCGTTCTTCAGGCCGCCTTCCTGGGAGCGCATGAAAAGGGCACCATGCTCTCCACGCTCCTTGAGCGTCTTCGCCCCACCGCCGCTCCTGCATGGCCGCGGCTGCAAGGCACAGTCAAGGCCGAATCACTCATCATAGGCCCGGTCACGCTCCACAATCCCGCGGCCGCCATCTCCACGTTGGCCGATGGAGCCTCCATCACCGCATTCGATGCCGTCCTGCTCGGTGGCCATGTCCACGGAACCTGCTCATATCGCACCGCCGTCTCCGCCAAGGACAAGCCCTCCTATGAGTTCGAAGGCCAGTTTGAAAAGCTCAGCCCGCCGACCCTCGGCCAGTTGCTTGGGTTGCGCTCCTCTGGCGGCGTCTTCGACGCCAGAGGCAAGATCGCGCTCTCAGGCTTCACCGCCGGTGATTTGGCTGCCTCCGCCAAAGGCGCGCTGCACTTTGAGTGGCAGCATGGAGCCATCGCCGCCGCCTCTGCTCCACCGGCCTTGGCCCGCTTTGATCGATGGACCGCCGACGCGGATATCGCCAACGGCGCGCTCACGCTCCAGGAGAATCAGGTCAAGCGCGGCACCCGCTCTACTCCGGTCCATGCCTCAGTCATCTTCGCCGATCCGCCCAAGGTCGCATTTGCCCTGCCTCAGCAGGCTCCGTCAAAGCCCTAACGCTTCACAAACTCTACTACCTTGGGTCCGATCTGGGCAGCGCACTGGCTGGGAGCCAGGTGGCCGCAGCCGGCGAAAACATCCAGTTCAGATTGTGGAACCAGTGCGTGCATCCTCTCGCCCTGGCGTAGCGGCGTAATGTGGTCCTCCGCGCCCCAGACAATCAGCACTGGCATCCTGAGTCCCGGCAGAAGAGGGTCGGTGGCATCCTGGCCGGTCATCATCATGTTGATTGCCCGATGAATCACCCAGGAGTTCGTGTTGAAGTTGCGTAGAATATCCCGCGCCACAAAGCCCGGAATCCTGTGCGGTTTGGGCATCAGTAGTGCCTCCAGTTGATTCAGCTCGACAGGCGTGGTCGGCGTAAACAGCCCTGTATCCCACGCCGGCTTCTCGTAGATGCCTGCGGAGTCAAAGAGCATCAGCCGCCTCACCCGATCCGGATGCTGGCTGGCGATCTCTTGAGCAATCCAGCCGCCCATCGACCAGCCGCCCAGGTCAACCTGCTGCAGCCCCATCACGTCCAGAAAGCCCACCACAGTATCAGCCTCATCGGGCACGGAGTAGGAGAACTCAACCGGCTTCTCGCTGCGGCCATAGCCGGGAAGATCAGGCAAATAAACGCGAAACCCTGCCTTGGCCAATCGCCGCGCCAGTGCCAGCCAGTCTTCTCCGCGCCCGCCCAGTCCATGCACCAGCACCACTACCGGCTCGCCCGCCGCTCCCTCGGCAAGATAATGCACGCGGTGGCCTGCCACCTGCACCGTGCGGCTCTCTACCCCCGTCAGACACTCCCGCAGATAGATCGCTCCGTTGAAGTAGCTGACCGGCCGCTCCCAGAAGCCAACTACGGCAACCACCGCCAGCACACCCGCAACCCATAACAGCTTCTTGTTAGCTTTCATAGCTTCTTTCGCCGCTCCCTTACCCAAATAAAAACTCCTTCTCCCGCAGCTCCTTGATCTGGTCGCGCAGCCGCGCCGCCCGTTCGAACTCGAACTTCTTCGCCGCCTCCCGCATCTCCGTCTCTAATTTGGCGATGAAACTGTCGAGTTCCGCTTGGGTGGCAAATCCCTCCGGCAACCCCGCTGTCTCCTCCATTTCCACATCCCCATACTCTGCCTTCAAGATCGTCGCCAGTCCCATATCCACAGGGCTAATAATCGACTGCGGCGTAATCCCGTTCTCCTCGTTGTATGCCCGTTGAATCCGCCGCCGCCGGTCGGTCTCGTCGATCGCCCGACGCATTGAGTCAGTAATCTTGTCCGCGTAGAGAATCGCTCGCCCCTGCACGTGCCGCGATGCCCGTCCCATGGTCTGAATCAGCGACCCCGTCGAGCGCAGAAACCCCTCTTTGTCCGCATCCAGAATCGCCACCAGGCTCACCTCCGGCAAATCCAGCCCCTCGCGCAGCAAATTAATCCCTATCAGCACATCAAACTCGCCCTTCCGCAGTCCGGCCAGCAACTTCACCCGCTCCAGCGTTTCTATCTCTGAGTGCAGATACCGGCAGCGCACGTCCACCTCCGTGTAATAGCCCGCCAAATCCTCGGCCATGCGCTTGGTCAGCGTCGTCACCAGCACCCGCTCATTCCGCTTCGCCCTGTCCCTGATCTCCGCCAGCAAATCGTCGATCTGCCCCTTTACTGGCCTGATTTCCACCTCTGGGTCAACCAGCCCCGTCGGCCGAATCACCTGCTCCACCACAACGCCAGCAGATTTGGTCAGCTCATACGGACCCGGCGTTGCGGAAACATAAATCGCCTGCTGGACACGATTTTCAAACTCCTCAAACTTCAGCGGACGGTTATCCATCGCCGAGGGCAGCCGGAAGCCGTAATCCACCAGGTTTTGCTTCCTGCTCCGGTCCCCAAACCACATCCCGTGAACCTGCGGAATCGTCGCGTGGCTCTCGTCCACAAAGAGCAGAAAATCCCTTGGAAAATAATCCAGCAGCGTTGGTGGCGCTTCGCCAGAAAGACGGCCTGAAAAATGCCGCGAATAATTCTCTATCCCGTGGCAGTAGCCCATAGACTTCATCATCTCCAGGTCGTAGCGCGTCCGCTGGTGAATCCGCTGCGCCTCCACCATCCGTCCCTGCGCCTCCAACTCCGGCACCCACTCATTCAACTCCGCCACAATCGATTCAATCGCCAGCGCCTTCGTCTCCGGCTGCATCACGTAGTGGCTCTTGGGATAAATCGGCAGCCGCGCATACTTCTGCTTCACCGTTCCAAACAGCGGATCAATCTGTGCCAGCGACTCAATCTCGTCGCCGAATAGCTCGATCCGGTAAGCAGTCTCATCATAAGTAGGATAAACTTCGATCACATCGCCTCTAACTCGAAACGTCCCGCGCCGGAAATCCGTGTCATTGCGTTCATATAAAATTTCCACTAATCGCCGAGTTATATCCTTGCGGCTGATGCGCTGACCTTTCTCCAGCAGCAGCAGCATCCCGTAGTAAGCCTCCGGCGAACCCAGTCCATAAATGCAGCTCACTGAACTAACAATAATTGCGTCGCGTCTCTCGAACAAACTCCGCGTAGCCGAAAGCCGCAACTTATCCAGCTCCTCATTCACAGTAGCTTCCTTTTCTATATATAAGTCGCCGGCAGGAATATATGCTTCCGGCTGGTAATAGTCGTAATAACTCACAAAATATTCCACCGCATTGTTGGGAAAGAACTGCTTGAACTCGTGATAAAGCTGCGCCGCCAGAGTCTTGTTATGCGCCAGAATCAGCGCCGGCCGGTTCGACTGCTCAATTACCTTGGCCATGGTAAAGGTCTTGCCGGAGCCGGTCACGCCAAGCAAAACCTGGTGCTTCTCCCCCGCAGACAGCCCCGCCATCAGCTCGCCAATTGCTCTCGGCTGATCCCCCCGCGGCTTGTAACTCGTTACCAGTTGAAAGTCCATGCCCGCATTATAACCGAATAGCGAATAATAGGCGAAAACATAGAAAGGAGCAAGGGCGGATTCAAACTCCAAGTGCAACAAAATCCGGAACTGCAGACCAGTATTGCACGAAATCAAATGCCCCTTTTGGCAGGAACAGTTCTGCGGGGGCTTTCCTGCCCAGTGATTTTCTGGGCCGCTTGTTGAGCAACCAGGCGATGTCATCCAATTGCTCTTGGGAATAGGCCGAAAGATCCGTCCCCTGGGGCGGGTATTGGCGGAGCAAGCCGTTGGTATTTTTGTTGATGCCCCGTTCCCACGGCGAGCGGGGATGGGCAAAATACACATCCACCCTGGTGTTGGTCGTTAGCCGTTTATGGTGCCGCATCTCCGAGCCCTGATCGTAGGTCATGGAGCGGCGCATCAGCGCCTCGAAGCGGTTGAGAATATTGGTGAAGGCTTCGGCGGCCACGTCGGCCTTCGAGCGCGCCAGCCTTGCCATTCAGTTCGCGCGTAATCGTGGATCGGGCGCGGCCGAGATAAATTGCAATGGTCCCGGTCCGTTTGCCGATAGCCAATTGCATCTCAATCACCGCTCGCTCTCGAATGTCCAGGTGCTTGTAACTGTTCGCCATAATGCAACCATCTCCTTTTTATGGAAGTGTTGCACTATGAGCTTGAATCCGCCAAGATTATCACAGAGGCGTAACACGGTGCATGGTGAGAATATTGCTCGCTGGACTAGACCTGAAAGCAACCACGAGCGCAGACTGCTTGGGAGCCGTCCTAGTTTCCTGGGGCAAAACCCCAGAACAATTTAACGAATCCCGCCTTCAGGTGGGCCAAAGCTGAGAATCAAAAGAGCCTAAGTCAAGATCACGAAATAATTTTTCGGCTCTTCTTATGAAACTGTAAACGCTCTAGTTTATCTGTAATTTAGACGGCAGCCGTTCAGAGCGGCAAATCGTTACCTGTGCAAAAGCCTGCTGTATTTCTTTGGAAAATCCCAATTTTGCACTACTTTTTTAGGAAATTCCAAGATGAGGAATTGCGGACTCCCTTATCCACAAAAACCCCTTCCAACACCGTTGACCCTGCTCTCCTGGGACCGTAGAGTCTGTATTCGGGGGCAGTTTTTCCGCCGCGCTTGGGCGTGGGTGGCGCTTGCCCGTGGAAGAAGTCGCAATCCCCAACACCCGGAGAGATGATGCTGAAACTGAAGAAAATCCACATTCTCGGCTTTAAGAGCTTTTGCGACCGCACGGAGTTGAGCGTGGCGGGTACGGGCATTGCCGTGGTGGTGGGGCCGAACGGGTGCGGCAAGAGTAACATTCTGGACGGGGTGAGCTGGGTGCTGGGCGAGCAGAGCGCCAAGACCTTGCGCGGCACGCATATGCAGGACGTGATCTTTTCCGGTACGCGGGAGCGCAAGCCGCTGGGGATGGCCGAAGTGACGATCACCATGGTTGATCCGGAGGCGTATGAGGGGCCGATTCCCGTGGAACCGCTGGTGCTGGTGGATCACGATGGACCAAGCGACTGGGATGAGAATGAGGTGCGCCGCCAGCGGGCCGCCGAGGCCGAGGAGATTATTGCCCAGGAGCAGCCGGGGCAGGTGCTCGACGACGATGGGCCAAACTCTGACCAGCCGCAGACGATGACGACCGGCGAGGGTCCGCAGGCGGTGGTGCTGAAGATCCGCCGACGCAAGTTCCAGCGCACGCCGCAGAAGGGCGAGGTCGTAATTACCCGGCGGCTCTTCCGCACCGGCGAGAGCGAATACCTGCTGAATGGCAAGCTCTGCCGTCTGCGCGACATTCAAGATATTTTCATGGGCACCGGTCTGGGGCCGGAGAGCTACGCGATCATCGGCCAGGAGCGGATTGGGCAACTGCTCAGCTCCAAGCCGCACGACCGGCGGGCGATCATTGAAGAAGCTGCGGGGATTACACGCTTCAAGACCAAGAAGCGGCTGGCGGAGTTGCGCCTGGAGAGCGCCAAGCAGAACCTGGCGCGCGTGGACGACATCTTCGAGGAAGTCACTCGGCAGATGAACAGCTTGAAGCGGCAGGCGGCCAAGGCCGAGCGCTTCAGCGCGGTGCGCGACGAGCTGCGCGGAAGGCTGCGCGTGGTGCTGGCCAGCCGCATGGCGCTGATGGACGCGGATCAATCAAGACTCGCTGCGGAGATTACCGCGCTGACGGTGCAGATCAACGGCTCGGCGGCAGAGATTGAGACGGCTGAAGCCGCGCAGCACTCGCTGACCGAGCGGGGTTACGCGCTGGACAGTGAGGGCCAGGAGGCGCAGAACCGCGCCAGTGAAGCGGCGGTGGAGCTGGAGCGGGCGGCGGCGCGAGAGCGCGCCAACGTGGAGCGCGTGGCGGAGTTGGAGACGCGTATTGCGGCGGCGGGCGCTGAGTTGGAGCAGACGCGGACGCAACTGGCCGGCATCGCCGAGGAGCGGACGCAGCAGGGTTCCTTCATGGCGACGGCGGCCGAAGAGGCACACGCGTTTCACCAGCAGGTGGAGATGCGCCAGCAGGAGGCGCGCACCGCCGCCGAGGAGGTCTTTGCGGCGGAGCGGCAACTGGAGGCAAGCCGCCGCCATGCCATGCATCTGCTGACTCTCTCCGGCAACGCGCGCAATCATACCGCGCAGAGTGAAGAGAGCTTGGCGGCGCTGCAACGCGAGGCCGAGCGATTGCAAGCCGAGATGGGTCAGGCGCAGGGCGAGTTGGAGAATCTGGGCGCGCAGAGCAGCGAGGCGCGGCTGCGGTTTGAGTCGGCGGCGGAGACGCTGAAGCGGTTGGAGAGCGAGATTGCCGGATTGCGCGAGGCTCTGCAAGCCCGTCGCGCTGAAGAGACTGCGCTGCGAACACGCGCCAATCAACTGCGCGGTGAGTCGGCGACCATCGCGGGACGGCGTGATGCGCTGCAATCGCTGATTCGCAACCACGGCTACTCCACCGACACGGTGCGGCGGCTGCTGAAGCCCGGAGCGCTGGCCGAGGGCATGGCACCGGTGGGTACGCTGGCGGATTTCATCGAGGTTAGCGGCGCGTATGAGGGCGTGGTGGATGAGTTCCTGCGCGAAGAGCTGAATTATGTGGTAGTGAAGAGCTGGGTGGCTGCTGAGCAGGGTGTGCAGTTGCTCAAGTCGGGCGTGGATGGCCGCGCCACTTTTCTCATTCATTCTGCCGAGCAGGCTGGACTTTTTGCAGAGAGCAAAGACGATGCGATTAGCGGTCCCGGCCTGACGCCGCTCCGGGATTCGATTCGCGTGCTGAATGGATTTGGCCGCTCGCTGGAGACAATTCTTCCCAAGCTGGGCAACGGCTATCTGGTGGATGATCCAGCCGAGGCGCTGCGCTTGGCCGGACGTTACAGCTACGCTTACTTTTTGACGCCGGAGGGCGAGTGCTTCCATAACTCCACAGTCACCGGCGGCAAGCCGGCCAGCGAAGGCCCGCTGGCGCTCAAGCGCGAGTTGCGCGAGGCCGAAGGCAGGCTGGCGAAGCTGGAAGCGGAATTATCGCAAACCGAGACGGAAGCCGTGGCGCTGGTACAGGCCATTGAAGAGATGGCCGCGCAACTGGAGGCGCGCAGCGAGGAGCGGCGGCTGGCCGAGCGCGACACCGCCAACCAGGGCGCGGCGATGAAGCAGATGGAGACTGAGACCGAGCGCGTCCGGCGGCGGCTCGAGGAGTGGACAGCGCAGGCCGCTCGCAACAAGGAGGCGCGTGAATCCAAGCTGAGCGCCATCGGAGAAAAGCGCGAGGAGATGCTGCGCCTGGAGGCCGAGCACCGGACAGCTGAGGCGGCTCTGGATGAGTTGCAGGCGCAACTGGCCCTGCTGCGGCAGAAGCGCGAGAGTTTGCAGCAGCAGGCTGCGCAGGTGACTGCGGAGCTGGCTGGGTTGGAAGAGCGACGGCGCGGAGCCGAGGCGGCCTTTCAGCGCATCGACCGGCTGCACACGGATCTGGAGCGTCGCGTGCAGACCATCGATCAGCAGCGTACGGCAGCAGCCAACGAGCGCGAGCAGCGCATCACGGAGAGCGCACAACTGGCTGAGCGTGAGCAGCAGTTGACGGCCGCGCGCGCCCAGGCGCTGGCCCAGGCGCAGACGCTCAATACTGAGGCGCAGGCTCTGCGCCAGCAACTGGCTACCCTGGAGACGCAGCTCAAAGGCGGGCGGGCCACGCTCGATCAGATGCGCGAAGATCGCGCCGCCCGCTCCAGCGAAGTGGCCAAGCTCGGCGCCGACCTGGAGCATCTGGAGGCAAGCTGCATGGCCGAGGTCAACGCCGAAGCAGCCGCGCTGCGCGCTGATGAGCAGATTGCGCGCCTCAGCGGCGAGGAGCTGGCTGCCGAAGACGAGACCTGCCGCGCCCTTCGCCAGCGCATCGAGCAGATGGGTCCGGTGAATATGATGGCCCTCGACGAGTACAAGGAGACCGCCGAGCGTCACGGCTTCCTGGAGGCGCAGCGCACCGACTTGATGGAATCGATCGAGAACACGCAGCAGACCATCAAGGAGATCGATCAAATCTCGCGCACCAAATTCGACGAGGCCTTCGCCCGCATTAATGAGAACTTCGCGGTTGTCTTTGCGCGGCTCTTCCAGGGCGGACAGGCTTTTCTGCGCCTCACCGACTCGGAAAATCAGGCCGAGAGCGGCTTGGAGATCGTGGCCTCGCCGCCCGGAAAGAAGCTGCAAAATGTGCTGCTGCTCTCCGGCGGAGAAAAATCCCTCACCGCGCTGGCGCTGCTGGTGGCCATCTTCCAATTCCAGCCCAGCCCCTTCTGCGCCCTCGACGAAGTGGATGCGGCTCTCGACGAGACCAACGTCGGACGCCTCGCCGAGCTGCTCCATTCGCTCAGCAAGGAGACGCAGTTCCTGCTCGTCACTCACTCCAAGCGCATGATGCAAACTGCCGACATGATCTATGGCGTGACCATGCAAGAGCCGGGTGTCTCCAAGGTGGTCAGCGTACACTTGGGCGGCCGCGAGCAGCAGCGCGCCACGGCATAGCTACTCGCTCGTAACTGCAAAGCGGAGGCTGGCGCCGAATCAATCGCGGCCCTGTGCTGAGCAGGTGCGGCGGCTCAAATGTCTGTGGTTTGCAGATAATTATCCACACCTGGCGCACAATCGTTTTATGAATCCTTCGTGGTCACTGAACCCTATGCGAGCGTGTAGTACACCGCAGATACCTAACTCCTAACCTCCTAATCCATAACCCCTGCTCCCCCTCCCCCCCTATTTATATTTTCAAAACCTTGCAGGTAATTATCTCGACAATAGAGAATCCTCTAAATACATGAATTCACTTACTTTCTTAATAATGGATGGCGCAGGGTAACCTGTGTGCCTGACCGCTGTCTGCCGGTAACCGTGTCCATTTGACCACCGCGACTCTGGATATGTCGCTCGTAGTTTACAATTGTCAGTGTCATAACATAGTTCAGAACACAAATTACGGTCTTATTGACAGATTCGAGATTTATGAATTGTCCCGCAAATCATGACAGCAACAATGCGCTACGGACAGCGCTGCCGCGCAGAGAGGTTGTGCTGGGCATCGTTTGTCCCATGGCCAATGAGGGTGAGAATGCGGTGGCCTTCTGCCGTGCGGTGATCGAACAGTGTTCTGGGTTCCGCAAGGTTACATTTTTCGCGGTCTTCGATCGCGTCACCAAGGATGACAGCCTGGATCAAATGCGCGAGTTGGAGCGCAGTGAGCCGTGCCTGCGCGTGGTGTGGGCGCCGGAGAATCGCTGCGTGGTTGATGCATATCTGCGCGGATACAAAGAGGCGCTGGAAGCCGGATGCGATTGGATTCTGGAGATTGATGCCGGATTCAGCCATCAACCCAGCGACATTCCACAGTTCTTCAGTGCGATGGAAAATGGAATGGATTGCGTCTTCGGAAGCCGCTTCATCGGCCGCTTTGAAAAAAGCTCCCTCAAGCGCCGCATCGTCAGTTGGGGCGGAACCGCGCTGGCCAACCTGCTGCTGGGCACGCGCCAGACCGACATGACCAGCGGCTTCGAATTATTCTCTCGCGCCACACTGAGCATGGTCATGGCGCGGGGAATTCAATCCAGGGCGCACTTTTTTCAGACCGAGATTAAAACCTATTGCAGAAATCTGAAGTTTGTCGAAGTGCCGATCACTTACAAGGCCGCCAGTCCGCGACTTAGTTCCTCCGCGATCAAGGAAGCATTTCATCAACTTTGGCGTCTGTTTCAACTTCGTCTCAAGGAGCAGTTATGAAAGAATCCACTCTTGCAGACCATATCAGTCTTGTAGTTACTTCTATCTCTGCGCCGAATCCAGCGCTGCGCGAGTTAGCCGCTCAGTGCAAGGCCCGCGGATATTCATTTTATGTCATTGGCGATGTGCCCAGCCCCGCAGATTTCTCGCTCGACGGCTGTGAGTTTTATAGTTTGGAAGACCAGAAAGAAACAGGACTCAAGACTGCTGAGCTGATTCCCATGCGCCATTACTCGCGCAAGAATATCGGTTATCTGCTGGCCATGCGCAATCGCGCCAGCCTGCTGCTGGAGACCGACGACGATAATCTGCCGTTGCCTGAGTTTTGGGACGCGAGAATATTGCGGCAGAGTTTGCCGGCACTCGCTGGTAACGGATGGACGAATGTTTATAAGTACTTTACAGAGGCAAATATCTGGCCGCGTGGACTGCCTCTCGATGCGATTCAGAAGCCATTGCCAGTGTTTGAGACTCTACAATCGCTGGATATCGACTGCCCAATTCAGCAGGGGTTGGCGGATGAAGATCCCGACGTGGATGCAATCTACAGACTGGTGCTTCCATTGCCGGTAAATTTCCGCAAGGACCGGCGGCTGGCGCTTGGGCGCGGGACGTGGTGTCCATTTAATAGCCAGAACACGGCATGGTTTCCAGCGGCGTATCCGCTGCTTTATCTGCCTTCGTATTGTTCCTTCCGCATGACGGATATCTGGCGCAGTTTTGTGGCACAGCGCATTGCATGGGAGAACGGATGGAGCGTACTCTTCAAGGGACCGGATGTTTATCAGGAACGGAATGAGCATAACTTGATGCGCGATTTTGCCGATGAAATATCGGGATATTTGAACAACCGCAAAATTGGAAGTCAACTGGATGCGTTGAAGTTAGAGGCAGGTACGGATAATCTTGGAGCGAATTTGATCCGCTGTTACGAGGAGTTAGTCCGGCTGGAACTGGTTGGCGACAAGGAGTTAGCCTTGGTGAAGGCTTGGGTGCTGGATATTGAGTCTTTGAATTAATTGATGTTAGGAAATTGCGGCGCATGGGGCATACCTATGCGCCGCTTCCTGTTATGCGGGTTTTACTTTTACAAAGATGATGCGATTTCCGTCCGGGTCTTGAATCCATAGTGACTTATTCTCTTTTTCGACTGGAATACTCAGCGACTTGAGCTGTGCCGCGGTGCGCTTGAGATCAGGAACCGAGAAATATATTTTGAAGGCGGTGCCTGTGGCGCGTTGCACAATCTCCACCTGCTGGCTGGGCAGGCCGGGAAGTTCGAGCCAGCTTTCTCCCGGCTGCAATGCGTGGCCGGGTTTGAAGTCTAGCTTCTCCTTGTAGTAGGCAACTGCCGCCGCCGGATCCTGCATCTCTATTCCCATGGCCACAATCTGCTCAGCGACGCGGTGCGCTCCCAGGTGCAGGCCGCGGTCGTTGGTATGTTTGGAGCCCGGCATATATTGCGTGTACTCGATATTCTGCTTCTCCGGTCCCTGCATGGTGAAGAGCAGATTGCCGGCCGCCGCGCGGCGGACTGGAATGGGCGAGAGGCCGCGCGCCACATACGCGCTATTGAGAGTGTCAATCGCATCCGACTCGAAGCAGATGTGCATGAAACCTGCCGGGTCGGTTGGCCGTCTCTTTGGGTAAAGCTCAATGAACTGACGGTCGTTGATCTTCATGAACGATTGCGTTGTCTTGCCGTCACGACTCATAAAGAAGGCTTCTTCAAAGCCGAGCTTCTGGTAGAAGCCGCGTGAGGTTTCAAGGTCAGTAACGCTGATGGCGGCATGAGCTATGCCAACCAGATTCGGCGCTGTCGGTGTCTGCGCGGCGCATGAAGGAGCGATGGAGGCAATCAGCGTAACAGACAGCAGGCTGAGAAGAACGGTGCTAAATGATCGAAACAAGCTATTCAAGGCAGTTACTCCTGTCTTCGGAAACCTTCTCCCGCCCTCGCGGTCTTTAGCGGATAATAGGAAGGCAGTTTCCTGTTTCGAGACAGTGTACCATACGGATGGATTATCTTTGCGGCTGGCGCATCAGCTTGCAATCGACAAAAGGAGTCGAACGACATGATGAAGAAGATCGGCATTATTCTGGCGATGTGTCTCTGTTTGCAGGCGTCCGTGGCGTTTTCACAGCAGGCTTGGCAGCAGTTGCAGATGCCCACGGCGGCTGAGGTGGCGGCTCAGTGGAAGACTCCTCCGCCGGAGTACGGTCCGGAGCCTTACTACGGCTTGAACGGCCCGGTCAGCATTGCGCAGGTGGAGCGCGATCTGGACACGCTGCATGGATTTGGCTTTCAGGCGGTCACCGTGCAAGCTGGTTTTGGTATGCCCTTCGCGTATATGTCGCCGGAATACCTGGCCTTCTTCCGCAAATTTGTTTTGGAAGCCAAGCAGCGGAATATGCGCGTGTGGATTGTGGATGACGCCGGTTACCCTAGCGGCTTTGCCGGCGGCAAGTTCACCACGGAGAAGCCGGAACTACGGATGCAGGCGCTTGAGGTTGTCGAGAAAATTCCAGTTGCCGCAGGCGCGTCGGTGCATCGCGAGCTAGCGCCGGATGTGGTGAGCGCGGCGGCGGTGGATCAGGACGGCTCGGCGCTTTCCATTCCGTTGCACGGCAATACGCTGCAGTGGACCGCGCCTCAGGGAAGCTGGACGGTGATGCTGGTGGATCATGAATTCCGCACATCGCCCACGCGTTCCGACACCAATCCAAACCGCGTCAAGGATGGCTCGCAGTCGCTCGAAGATTATCTTGATCCCGTCGCGACGCAACAGTATCTGCGTTTTACGCACGAGCTATACAAGCAGGCGGTAGGTGATGAATTCGGCAAAACGATCTTGGGCTTTCGCGGCGATGAGCCGGATTACTCGATCCCCGGTCTGCCCTGGACGCCGAAGTTTTTTGAGCGATTCCGCGAGATCAAGGGCTACGACGTGCAGCCGTATGTCGCGCTCTTTGCGCAGTCGCCTTCGCGCCGTGACCCCGGCCACGCGATTCATCTGACCCAAGAACAGCTTCACATTGAAGGCGATTACTACGATGTCTTCTCGCGGATGTTTGCCGCTGGCTTCTTTAAGCCTCAAGGCGACTGGTGCGCTGCCAATCATCTCGAATACGAGGTACACCTGAATCACGAAGAGCTGGAGATGGAACTGGTACGTAGCGAAGGTTCTTTCTTTCGCGATATGCGCTACGTCGAATTGCCTGGAATTGATGCCATCTGGCATCAGATTTGGAAGGACACGGTATCGGATTTTCCGCGCCTCGCTTCTTCGGTCGCGCACGTCTATGGAAAGCCGCGCGCCTTCACTGAGAGCTTTGCGGCCTATCGGCCTGCGCCCGATGTCGAGATGGCGCGCTACATTCTCAACGAGCAATTTGTGCGTGGAGTGAACGAGATTGAGACGATGTATTTTCCGGCAACATCTGCGGGGCCGAAACCTCCCAGCGGCTTCATGGGTGAGTCAGGTTTTCCTGAACTGCTCGGCTATGCGCGCCGTTTGAGCTATCTGATGGCAATGGGCAGGCCGGATGCGACCGTGGCATTGTTTCTGCCTTCCAGTTCGATGTGGATGGGCGATGATGCTGCGGATAAGCAGTTTGTTTCTACCGAGCGGCTGTTAAGCGAGCATCAGATTGATTTCGACATTGTCGATGAAGATGCGCTGGCGCATGACTTGAAGCTGCTCAATGGCAGCTTCGAAACTCTCAGCGGAAATCGCTATCGCACAGTCATTCTGCCTGCTCCGATGGTGATTCCGGGCGAGGCGATGGTGCGGCTCAAGGCCTTTGCGCAGAGTGGCGGCAAGGTTCTGTTTCTTGGCGGTGTGCCAAAGCTGGTTGCGGGCAGGGTCATCCGTTACGCTGCAAATGTAACTCCCGCGGAGTTTTCATGGGCAACAATCGTCGATGCGCAACTGCCGCCTACGCCCACTCCGCCGGCGCAACCGCCTGTTGCTCCGCCTGCCCCCATGGTGGTTCCAAGCGAGATACTTGCGGCAGTCAACGCCGCAGTGATTGCGCCAACCATTCGGTTGGATTCGCCGGACACGGCTCTGCGCGTGATGAAGAGGAGATGGAAGGATGCCGATGTATATCTCTTCTTCAATGAAGGCGCACAGGCCGGCGATCACGCGGTTACGCTGATGAGCAAGGGAAGCACCGTGGAGAGCTGGGATCCGCAGACCGGAACCGTTGCGCCTGTGCAGATCACACACGCGGGAGAAAATCCAACAGTGCAATTGAAACTGGCGGCTTATGAAACGCGCGTGATTGTGGCGCGGTGAATTAGTCGAATGCGGAGGGCCATGCCGGTTGGCGCGGCCCTCCGTGTTGTTTACAGCATCTTGTCTTCGACGCTGCTCAAAACCGTATCCGCCGCAGCGCGGCTCCAGCCGATGCGCAGGTCCTTCACGCCGTGCAGTGCAAAGGCACCGTCCGCATTTCGAGGAGCCGTGATGGCGAAAAAGTCCGCGCGCTCCACGTCGTCAAGATAAAACGCGGGACGCGCGTCGGGAGTAGAGTTGGCAATCTCCACGTGGCTCATCTCCACATTGCGCATATGCCGCAGGAAGAAGCCCGATGCCGGCATCGCACCGAACATTTGCGGCTCCGGATATTTGTTCTCGAACTCCGGCGGTTTGATCTTCGCATTCTCCGCCGTTCCGCCGCCCACTGTCTCGATATAAATGTTGGACAGCTTTACATCTTCTATCGCGTAGCCGGGAATGCCGCTGAGAACGCAACAGGTTTTCAGCGGCGCGTTGAAGCAGGCGAGATTGCTGATGAGGATGCGCTTGAGCGTTCCCACCTTGGTGCTCTCCTTGGGGCCGCGCAAACGCGAGCCGAGCCGCATGAAGATTGGCCCGGAGACCAGGTCGCGCATGGTGGTGTTGGTGATGGTAACATCCTCCAGCAGTGCGCCATCGACGGTTTCCAGAGCATATCCCTGGCATCCTTCAAAGACGCAGTTGGAGATGGTGATGTTGATAAAGCCGCCGTTGGCTTCCGTGCCGCACTTAATGCGCCCCGTGCGCGGCACACGCATCTCCGGCGCAAACTTCTTGAAGCTGCCGTCCAGCACCGAACCTAACTCGTAATAGCCGGTCACCCAGCAGTTGGTAATCGTTACATTTCGCGTGGCGCGCGCATAACCCAGCGCATAACTCGACTTGGGGCAAATGCCATCATCCCAGGGCGAGTTGACGGTACAGTTGGAAACGCGCACATTCTGACAGCAGTCGATGTCCATGCCGTCGCGATCGGTATCAATCAGCAAGTTATCGATGGTCAGATTATCAACTCCGGTCAGCAGCAGAGCAAAGTGGCCTCCTTTGAGCACCGCAAAGTCGCGCAGCAGAACATTGTGGCAGTTCTTAAGCGCGATGGCTTTATTGCCAACTCCAGGCTGCTCGGCGGCGTAGATCGGATAATTACCGCGTGCAGCGCGGCCTGCACCAAAGCTAAGTCCCTTGCCGTAGATAAGCCCGCTTCCAGTGATGCTGATGTCGTGAATGTCCTCGCCCCACAGTAGCGAGTTATGCCAGTGGTTATGGCCGTAATCCTGATACGCATCCCAGGTGGTCTTGGGTTCGGCGGCATCGTATGTGCCTCCGTTGTAGCCAGTGGTTTCTCCGGGTTTGGGAGACTCGGCAGCGATGATGGCGCTACCTTGCTCCAGATGCAGGTGGACTTTGCTCTTGAGGCGGATAGAAAAACAGAGATAGCTTCCTGCAGGAAACAGAACCACGCCGCCGCCTGCGGCCGCTGCGGCACCTATGGCTTTATTCACGGCTACCGTGTCCAGCGTCTTGCCGTCGCCTGTCGCGCCGTACTTGCGTACGTCGAATGTAGTTGCAACTGCTTTGACGGCGACGGTGTTAGTGTGGGTCGCGGCTGCATAAGAAACAGCAGGAATCGCAGCAGCCACCATGCCAATCGTGCCGGTGCGAAGAAAATTGCGGCGCATTGAATTAAACTCGCTCATCGATAAATCCTCCAGAAATTCTGTCATGTGGTCGCGGACTTCCACGGAAGGCTATCTGTGCCTTCCCGCAGAAGCTGCCAGGAAAAAGTTAGTCGAGGTGAAAGACCTCTTCGAGCGGAAACATATTTTCGTCCGCCGCTCCCGGCATGGGTTCGAAGAACTGAGACATCTCTGCCTGCCAGCGGGCATTGACCGGATATTTCTGCATTCCGGAGCAGGCCTTTTCAAAGTTATCTGTCTCCAGATAGCCGATCAGCAGGCCATCGGGCTTCAGAAACAGCGAGTAGTTGCGCCAGCCGGTCTCGCGCAGCGCATCCAGCATCTCAGGCCACACTTGTACGTGGCGCTTCTTGTACTCTTCCAGCCTCTCCGGACGGACCTTCAACAAAAAACAAACGCGCATGGATTCTTCCTTTCAATTTGAATTGCAATTCATTGAACCAGGTTATTTGACAGCGTTGGCGTTCTTGGTTGCATCGGGCGCTAACGCTGGAGTGGGCGTGGCAATCTCCGGCCACGTGATGCCTTGAGCCAGATAGGCGATAAGCGGCGATTGTGTAACTCGCAGGGCGCGAACAAATGTCTGGGCATTCAGCTCCGCGCCCTCCGCGCTGGTGTGCGTATGGTCCTTAGGGAAGAGCAGCGCGGTCTTCTCCGCGCCTGCTGCCTCCAAGCGGTCGGCTTCGTAGTTACCCAGATCGACGAGAAGAACTTGCTGGTCGCTGGCAAGTTGCCGGATTGCAGCGTCGTATCCTATATCGCGCTCGATATGCTGCCGTCCATTGGCGTCTGTCGTCCAGATGTTGCGGATCGTTAGGGTAAGCAGAATGGGCGTGGCGTGCTTGGCGCGGGCTTCGGCGATATATTTGCGCAGATACCAACCGTAGGTATGCACGGTTTCCACGTGACCGTCCATCTGCGGCACATCCTTGCTCTCGTCGCCCAGTCCTCTGAGGCTGCCGCGCGGCTTGGGGCCGTCGAGCGCGCCGCCGTCATTGTGCCCCATCTGGATCAGCACATAGTCGCCGGCTTTCATCTCCGCCAACACCTTCTCCCAGCGGCCTTCGTTGATGAAGGTCCGGCTGCTGCGGCCAGCCATGGAGCGGTTGGCAACGTTGATGCGGGTGGTGTCAAAGTAACGGGCCAGATGGTCTCCCCATCCCAGATTTGCCTGGTTGCGGGCAGTCGAGTCACCCACGATGAAGAGCGTGGGCAGCGCGGGATTCAGCGGCGCATCGATCGCTACCGAAGTCTGTACGGGAGCGGGCAGGGGCTGGGCGGGGTTTGCTGGCGACGGTTGGGCGTAAGCGCCAAGAGCGGTGAACAGGAGGCCGACAAAAGCGGCGAAGATTCTGGGGCTAAACATGGCTGATTTTCCCTTATGGAATTCGCCGATGAGAGTGAAAACGGCTCGTGCGTTTTCCATATAGAATTGTATTGCCTATCGGAAGCGGCTGGCTATTTCTTTTCACTTTGCGGCGTATTTTTTTGCGGACGGAGCAACTCATGAAAAACTGCAAAAGGCTTGTTTGGACTCTTGTTTTGGCTCTGGCTAGCCTGTCTCTTCTCTCCGGACTCTGCCAGGGGCAGTCCGCGGCTCGCGTCAAATATAACTTCAACTCCAATTGGAGAGTTCTGGTGGGCGACCCGCAAGGAGCGGAACAGCCCGCATTCGATGACTCCGGGTGGAAGCGGGTGACGACGCCTTATGCGTGGAACGAGGACGCCGCCTTCCGCGTCAGCATTCACGACCAGCCGACAGGTGTGGCATGGTATCGCAAGCACTTTCGGCTGCCGGCTTCCAGCGCTGGGCAAAAGATATTCATTGAGTTCGAGGGTATTCGTCAGGCCGGCGAGGTCTACCTCAACGGTAAATGGATTGGGCGGCATGAAGACGGCGTCATGGCCTTTGGCTTTGACATTTCGGATGTCGTGAAGCCCGCGCCTGCCGAGAACATTCTGGCGGTGAGAACCGACAACGACTGGAATTACAAAGAGAAGGCCACCGGTACAACCTATCACTGGAACAACACCAACTTCTATTCCAACTACGGCGGCATAAGCAAGAGTGTTTGGCTGCACGTGAGCGGCAAGCTCTACCAGACGCTGCCGCTTTACGCGGGGCTGGGGACGACCGGCGTCTATGTGTGGGCCGACGACTTTGACGTTCTTGGAAAAAGCGCCGGCATTCACGTTGAATCCCAGGCGCGCAACGAAACCGGCGAGTCCAAGGCGGTCGCTTTCCAGGTCGAGGTCAAGGACATTGACGGCAAGGTTGTGAGCCGCTTTGATGGCGGAACGACGACGCTTGCGGCAGGAGAGACGCGCACTCTGTCGGCTTCGGCTGCGGTGCATGACCTGCACTTCTGGAGTTGGGGCTACGGCTATCTTTACACGGTAACGACCAAGCTCGTTGTGGGCCAGCACACGGTGGATGTGGTCAACACACGCACCGGCTTTCGCAAGACCGGATTCTCCAATGGCATGGTGTGGCTGAATGATCGTGTAATAGACGTTCACGGCTACGCGCAGCGCACCACCAATGAATGGCCGGCCGTCGGCCTCTCCGTTCCGCCGTGGATGAGCGACCTGAGCAACCGGCTGATGGTTGAGGGCAACGCCAATCTGGTTCGCTGGATGCACGTCACGCCGTGGAAGCAGGACGTAGAATCCGCGGACCGCGTGGGACTGATACAGTCCATGCCGGCGGGCGATGCGGAGGGCGATTCCAAGGGCCGGCAGTGGGAGCAGCGCGTCGAGTTGATGCGCGACGCCATCATTTATAACCGCAACAATCCCAGCATTCTCTTCTATGAGTGCGGCAACAAGGGCATCAGCGAAGAGCATATGCTGGCGATGAAAAAGGTGCGCGACCAGTACGATCCGCACGGCGGTCGCGCAATCGGCGCGCGCGAGATGCTCTCCAGCAGCGTGGCCGAGTACGGTGGCGAGATGCTTTATGTGGACAAAAGCTCCACCAAGCCGCTGTGGATGCATGAGTACTCGCGCGACGAAGGCTCGCGCAAATTCTGGGATCAGTATTCGCTGCCCTTCCACAAGGATTCTCCCGATTACAACCGCAACCAGGATTCGTACGCGGTGGAGAATGTGCGCCGCTGGTACGACTACTTTGCGGCGCGTCCGGGCACGGGAACGCGCGTAAATGCTGGCGGTGCAAAGATCATCTTCTCCGACTCGAATACCCACTATCGCGGCGACAACAACTATCGTCGCAGCGGAGCGGTGGATGCCATGCGGCTGCCCAAGGACGCTTACTTTGCCAACCAGACCATGTGGAATGGATGGGTCGATATCGAGCATCCGGGCATTCACATCATCGGCCACTGGAACTACGCGCAGGGCACGGTCAAGCCGGTCTACGTGGTTTCAACCGCAACCCGTGTGGAACTGAAGCTGAATGGCCGCTCTCTGGGCGATGGGGTTCCGTCAACGGGCTTCCTCTTCACCTTCGACAAGGTCGCCTTTGAGCCGGGTACGCTCCAGGCCATCGGATACGACGCGCAGGGCAAGCAGGTTGCTGCCGCCGAGTTGCGCACCGCCGGCCCTCCCGCCGCGCTGCGGCTTACGCTGCATACCGGACCCGGCGGCCTGCGCGCTGATGGAGCAGACATGGCGCTGGTGGATGTCGAGGTGGTGGACAGGGCGGGGAATCGCTGCCCCACGGCGCTCAACCGCGTTCACTTCTCGCTCAGCGGAGCCGCGGAGTGGCGCGGCGGCATCGCGCAAGGCTCTGTTACTCCCGTGCCCGTCAATACCGTTGCCGTCGAAAACAAGGGAATGTCTCCCACGCCGCCGACGCTGTTTCTGCACGAGGATAACTACATCCTCTCCAAAACACTGCCGGTCGAAGGCGGCCTAAACCGCGTGATTCTGCGCTCGCTTCCCACGGCGGGCAAGATCACGCTTCATGCCGAGGCCGATGGGCTGAGGCCCGCGCAGATTGAACTCGCGTCGACGGCCGTGGCCGTGCAGGATGGTCTTTCCACCGCCATTCCGGCTGCGGTTCTGCCTTCCAATCTCAAGCGCGGACCGACACCAGCGGGACCATCCTTCCATCAATCCAGATTTCCCATCGCCGTTGCGTCGGTCACTGCCGGCTCCAACACTGCCGGTGCCAAACTGAGCCGGGACGATGATGATTCCACCTCTTGGATCAGCGATGGGTCGATGGAAAATGCCTGGATCGAATTTGTTTTTGCCAAGCCGGAGACGCCGGGGCAAATTGATCTTAAACTCGCCGACTTCCGCATTCTGCGTTATCCGCTGCGGATTACGTTGGACGGCGTGACGGCTTGGGAGGGAACAACGCCCACGAACTTCGGCTATTGCACGCTGCCGCTGAAGGCCGCCACAGGCACGCATCTGCGCATCACGCTTACCGGTGTCCCTATGCGCGAAATTGATCGCATCAGGGAACTGACGGCCGCTGCTCCTCCGCGCGCCTTCCTGACTGTCAAGCCGGTTCTGGCCGTCTCTGAGGCGGAGATCTACAAGGCGCTTCCGTAGAAACGAGTGAGGTTTTATGCTTATCAAACGGTCTTTGCTCTATTCAGCACTTGCACTTTCGGCGATAGTTTCGTTGACGGCGTCAGCGCATACGCGTGCCATCGTCGATTTCAACGCTGACTGGAAGTTCGTGCAGGCAGACCCTGCCCATGCGGAAGAAGCAGCGCTTGACGACTCCGCATGGCGCGCAGTCAACGTACCGCACGATTGGAGCATCGCCGGTCCCGTTGACCGAGCGAATCTCAGTGGCCCTTCTGGAGCGTTTTTTCCCACAGGAGTTGCTTGGTATCGCAAGAGTTTTTCGCTGTCAGCGAAGGATTCCCATCGCCGTGTTTACATTGTCTTCGACGGCGTCATGGCCAACAGCGATGTGTGGATCAACGGCTTCCATCTGGGCTACCGTCCCAACGGCTACGTGAGCTTCTTCTACGACCTCACCGGTCATCTGCGCTTCGGAGCCAGCGCCAACAATGTGATTGCTGTGCGCTGCGACACCTCTAAACAGCCCGCCTCGCGCTGGTACGAGGGCGGAGGCATCTATCGCCCCGTGCGTCTGGTTCTCATGCGGGATGTGCATCTGGCACCGTGGAGCACCTTTGTCTCCACGCGGGCGGTCAGTGCAGAAGGCGCCACCGTTCGCACCGAGAGCACCATCGTCAATGACTCTGGCACACCGCAAGCTGCGTCCCTGGAGGTCACGCTGATCGCGCCCGATGGCCGAGCCGTCGCTACCACTCAAAGTCCAAAGCAGACTATCGCTCCCGGCGCGCTTTTGAATTTTCTCGTCGAGCTTCCCGTTCCAACGCCGCAGCGATGGGATATCGACCATCCCGCGCTCTACCGCGCGCAGGTGCGCGTCAAAACCGGCCACAACGCCATTGCGGACGATGAGCAGGTCCCCTTCGGCATCCGAGAATTTCACTTCGATCCAGCCTCCGGCTTCTGGCTTAACGGCCGCAACTTCAAGATCAAGGGCGTCGCCATACACGCCGACGGCGGCGCCTTTGGTATCGCCGTGCCCGCTGCCATCTGGGAGCGCCGGCTGCGCGCATTGCGCGAGCTGGGCGTGAACGCCATCCGCACCGCGCATAATCCGCCCTCCCCGGAGTTTCTCGACCTCTGCGACCGCATGGGCTTTCTGGTGATGGACGAGCTCTTCGATTGCTGGACCGTCGCCAAGAACCCCTACGACTATCACCTCGACTTTGAGCAGTGGTCGTCGATTGATCTTCGCGACACGGTTCGCCGCGACCGCAATCATCCCAGCGTGATTGTGTGGAGCGCCGGCAATGAAATCCACGACACGCCCCAGGCCGAGCTGGCGCACAAAATTCTCGCCCGGTTGCTTGCCGACTTTCATCAATACGACACCACGCGCCCAGTGACCATGGCTCTGCTGCGCCCTAACCGCAGCCACGACTACGACAACGGATTGGCCGATATGCTCGACGTGGTGGGCCAGAACTATCGCGAGCCGGAGATTCTGGCCGCCCATGAGCAGAAGCCCTTGCGCGCCATCCTCGGCACGGAAAACGGCCATACCCGCGAGGCATGGCTGGCGCTGCGCGACCATCTCCCCTATGCAGGCCAGTTTCTCTGGTCCGGAATCGACTATCTGGGCGAGGGTGGCAAATGGCCGAATGTCAGCAGACCGACAGGCCTGTTGGATCGCACGGCTCTTCCTCATCCGCGCGCCTGGGAGCGGCAAAGTTGGTGGACCTCCGCGCCTGTCGTGCATTTGGTCCGCCGAGTCGCTCCCGCGGAGAGAACCGCCATCGATCCCGGCTACGACGCAGTCCCCGCCAATCTCCAGGAGCCGCTGCTTGCCGACTGGACTCCGCGCAACACCGCACCGCACTCGGAGTCCGTCGAGGTCTATACCAACTGCGAAGAAGCGGAGCTGCTTCTGAATGGCCAATCCCTGGGCCGACAAAAACTGCATCCGGATGCCACCCCGCTTACCTGGAATGTACCTTTTGCGCCTGGTTCCTTGAAGGCTGTGGCCTATTACAACGGCTCTCTGGCCGCCGAGAGCGAGCTTCGCACCGCGGGCAAACCGGCGCGCATCCTGCTCACGTCAGATCGCGCCCAGCTCTCGCCGGATCGCAATAATGTGGTCACTCTCCTTGCAACCGTGGTGGACGAGGCCGGTGTGCCGGTTCCAGACGTCTCCGGCGTTGTCCAGTTCTCCGTGTCGGGACCGGCGCTGATCGTTGCCACAGATAATGGCGACGTAACCGACCATGAGTCATTCCAGCTTCCGCGCCATTCTCTTTATGGTGGCCGCGCCATTGCAATCCTGCGTGCAACTGCTTCTTCGGGCAGCATTCAGGTTCATGCCGAGGCTGCGGGCCTGGTCAGCGGCGACGCGCAGATCACGGCAGTTCCCGCCAGCCCCGGCGGATTTGAGCGTGCATTTTGACGCGGGAATGGAGTCCATTTGACCACCGATGGCGCATGGCTGATGCCCGGGAAATTCACGTTCGCCGGACACCGGAACTCTTAACTGGTTAATTATTCACTAACCCCAAATTCAGATTTGTTTTTATTCACAGTCGGCTCTGGTTTCATTTAGCATTATTGGTGGAGGAAAGCGATGTCTCTGCGACAATTTGTTTCAATTTTTGCTCTTCTTGGGGTCCCCGTTTGCGTGCTAGGACAACAACAGCCCGCAGTTGCGAAGCACACGCCGACGGAACGGCAACTGGCCACCATTGCCAACAACGAGATGCGGCATTTTGGCAACGCTCCCGATGATCCGGGACCGCTCGCGACCGATCTCTCCTACTCCACCAAACCCGCCGCCGTGGCCAAAGCCATGCGCAAGGTAGCAGACTGGCAGCTCAAAGTCTCTCAACCTTACTTCGAACGCGTCTGGACCTGGAGCGCGCTCTACACAGGATTTATGGCCGCTTCCGACTCGCTCGGTGACCCCAAGTATCGCGACGCCATGGAGGAGATGGGAAAGAAGTTCGAGTGGAAGGTGAGACCGCTCCTGCCAGATGCCGACAATCTGAGTATAGGACAGACCTATCTGGAGCTTTATCAGATCAAGAAAGACCCTGCGATGATCAAGCCCACGCAGACTGCATTGGATGCGATTTTGGCTGCCCCGCGCGGCTCCAATATTCCTAACAAGGAAATTACCTGGTGGTGGTGCGACGCGCTCTTTATGGCACCGCCGGTTTGGGCAAAAATGTATGCCGCCACCGGCGACCACAAATATATCACCTACCTTGATGAGGAATGGGCTAAGACTTCAGACCGCCTCTACGACACGAAAGAGCATCTCTATGCACGTGATATTACCTACCTATCTCGCACCGAGGCAAATGGAAAGAAGATGTTCTGGTCGCGCGGTGAAGGATGGGTCATGGCCGGAATCGTGCGGACTCTTCCTTACCTTCCCAAGGACGATCCGGCGCGTGAAAAGTACGCGAAGCAGTTGCAGGAGATGGCGGCGCGCGTTGCTGAGATTCAAGGCCCGGATGGGCTTTGGAGGGCTGGCCTGCTTGATCCAGATAACTACGATCTGCCGGAAATGTCTGGCTCTGCCTTCATAACCTATGCTCTAGCGGCTGGCGTCAATCAGGGAATCCTGGATAAAAAGACTTACCAGTTGGTGATCAAGAAAGCCTGGGCCGGGATGCTACATCACGTTTATGCAGATGGGCGGCTGGGTTGCATCCAGCAGACAGGACCGGAACCGGCATACTTCAAGGCCTCCGCGAGTTATACCTACGGTGTCGGAGCGTTTTTGTTGACGGGAAACGAAATCCGAAAAATGAACGGCCATCCTGCGACGAGGTAAAACCCGATCCGGCAGATTCGCGTTGTTCGATTATCTGCCGGAATCAGGAGTTACGCTCTGACCTTTGGCAGAGAAATAACGTTGCAGAGGATTTCCATCAAGAGCCTTGAGTCCCGCAACCACACACTCCGCATTTAACTCCGCCCCGGCTAGGCTGGTGTGAGTATTCGGATCGGCAAAGAGCGGTTCAACCTTTGCCTCGCCCAGTGCATCATAGCGACGTGCGATGATTTCGTTCAGATCCACGAAATTGATCTTTGCCGTTACTGCCACCTGCCGCGCCCATCCACCATAGCTATCCGCCCAGCCTACAATTTTTCCGTCCTTCCACGACTTGCGTGGAATCGGCGAGCAGATAATCGGAATCGCTCCTTTGGCGAGAGTGTCGGCAACATACTTCCTCATATACCAGCCGTAGGTGTAGACCACCTCATGTTTTTTTGTAATGGGATTATCGATCTCCCTGCTCTCATCGCCCACTCCTGGTAGCGTTCCTCGTGCGCGCTTTGTATCGTCGAGTGGTCCGGCATCGTTGTGTCCAAACTGAAAGAGAACAAAGTCGCCGGGCTTGAGCATCGTGAGTAACTCATCCCAGCGACCCTCGGTGATATATGTGCGGCTACTGCGTCCGCCGATGGCGCGATTGACGACATTGATTTTGGATGAGTCAAAAAAATCAACCAATGATTCTCCCCATCCCCACTGGCCGTCCGCGCCGTCGCCTCTTCCGTTGCGTACGGTTGAATCTCCCACCAGATAAATGGACGGCAAGTTGGGATTCTTCGCCGTTGGCAGTGCAGGCCGCACTGTTGCGCCCGGATCAGTTGTCGGAATCGCTTCTTTCTGAACGGCAGCGTTGGAATCAACAAAGACTAGCTTGCTCCCATCCCCGGTTTTGATAATGTTATCAGTGAGTATCCAGTTTCTTGTATCGGCAATGCTTCCTGCCGTGGCAGCTTCAATGTCGAGATGATCGATGCGGAAGTTATCGAGCGTAGCGTTGGGATAGGCGGCAACGTCAAATGCTTTTCGCGCGCCGGTCGCCTTTATATTCCAGATATGCACATCGCTGAAATGTGGCAGTCCCTGCTGCTCGGGAACTTTGGTCGTCAAAACCTTCCAATAGGATGGTATATCCGTGACGCCTTCGGGAATCGTGGCATAACTATAACTCGGATTCCAGTTCATCGTGATGTGAATCGGAATGGCGACGCCTTCTAGCGTGAGATCATGAATGCGAATATCTCGCGCCGTGCCTCCGCGAACGTGCGCGGATTTAAAGAGAACTCCCGATGGAACTCCGCTCAGCGCAGTGATGTTATACGCCTCAATGTTACGAAAGCCTCCAGATGTCTCGCTGCCGATGGTAATGGCTGCGGCGCCGTGACGCACAATAGAGTTGCGAATAACAACATCCTCGGTTGGCCGGTTAACGCGCAGACCGTCCGAGTCGCGGCCTGACTTAAGGCACAAGGCATCATCGTTCACATCAATGTCAGCATTCTCCACCAGAATCTTGCGTGATGAATCAATATCGATGCCGTCGGTGCTTGGCCCTTTTCCGCCCTCGTTGTTGCGAATAGTAACTCCATCAACATGAATGTCATGTGAGTACATAATCTGTACTGTCCAGAAACCTGATCGCATAAGCTGTATGCCGCCGCCTAACTGGACATCAGATGAGTTCTGAATCAAAATAAGTCGAGGACGGCGTGCGTCATAATCAGAGGCCCAGCGCAGTCCCTTGGGTGCATAACTCGCGCGAAGATCCCAATAAGACTTCCACCAGATTGGACCGTCGCCATCGATAATGCCTTTGCCGGTAATGATTACGTTGTGCTGGTCGCGTACATTGATGAGCGCCGCCGGCCACGTCATCTCGATGCCGGCGATGCGCGTGGGAAGCATCGGATAGTCAGTCAGCTTCTCAGAGCCGATCAGAGTTACTCCTTCTGGCACGTCGAATGTTATTCCCGACTTGAGAAATAATGAGCCGGTCAGATAAGTTCCAGACTGAAACGTAACTGTGCCGCCGACTCTGGCAGCCGCATCGATGGCCTTCTGAATGGAGGTTGTGGCAAGAGTTGTACCGTCTCCCTTCGCACCATAGCGGTCCGCAAAAAATCTCTTTGGTGTGGCGTTGGCTACACCTGTGGTAAGCAGGCATAATAGCGTGGCAATTGCCGCAAATCGAGTGAGTCTTCTCATTTGTACCTCTGCTCTTCAAGGTAAACAGGCCCAAATAGTCCTGAAGGAATCGGCTTCAAATTATCCATATCCTGCGGATCAAAGCGCCTGCCATACTTAGCGCGCAGCGCTGTGTAATCCCGTGGAGGCTGACCAGCTAGCAGATTGATGGCAGTGTTATACACGTGAACCTCAATCTGATTCTCGCCAGAGTGAACATATTCGGAAATGCCAATTCGGTAAGGTGGATGCCACAGTGAACCAACTCGTTTCCCGTTGACAAACACAATGGCTGCCTCGCGAATAGGTGGGTCGAATAGTGCCAGCATTCCGCTGGCACCGAACCGTCGCTTGTCGTCCAACGGACTTCCTGCGCCGAAATCCAAAAACAACACGGAATTAGGTGAGGAAATATTGTTAGAATCCACAGTGAAATTCCGCGAATAAACTGCTTCGCCGGAATAATATTGCTTGTCTTGAATTTCTGTCCATGATGTCAGGCTAGCAAGAGCTTTTTGCGCAGAGTTTTCGCCGAAGCGAATCTTCCAGCCTGTGCTCAGGTCAGTGAGTTCCTTATCAACAATCTTTTCAGAGGGCGGAAGTACTTCAGATCGTACGTCCGCACTGCTTGCCTTGCGGTCACTGATAACATAGACTCTCGACTCATAAGACGCGAGCGCGAGCGGCAATAGGCTTCCGGACGCGCTTTGAAGAATGTTGCCGCTATCTGGACTCCATGCCTCAATAGAAGCGTGGGTCGAACGAAACTGGATAGTACTGTCAATTGGCTGGTTGCTGGTATTTACAACAAAATAAACATCGCTGCCAAATAACTTGCGGTGAATAAATCCAAGACCGGCGGTATTTCCTGTTGTGAGCACATCGGGCGGCAGTGCGTGGTGAAGTACATCCGCAAGCTCGCTAATAGAAGAGAGTTGTACACCTTTATGATTTGCGGCTATGAAGAGCGATTCGGAAAGCGCCGCAATCTTAGCTGAAGAACTCTGCTCCATCAGTCCAGGAGCGCGAGACGGAAGCCTGTCAAAGGCAATTACCTTTCCGGTAGTCGCCGCATAACTCTCAATCTTTTTGTAAGTGGTAAGAGGAATTCTGTCAGTCGGCGGAAGAATCAAGACTGGGTATGGAATTGTGCCCAGTTTGTCGATGGTGGTTGCATCGATGTAATCGATGTTATAGCCCGCGTCGAGAATGGTCGACATGAGCGCAGGTGAGATCCGCCTTCTCATCTCGTCGGTCACCGATACGCGGCCAAGAGTGTAGGCGGCCTGGGCATCGTCTTCGGGTAGTAATATGGCGATGTCGTTTGCAGGCTTGCCCTGGCGCAGAAGCCAGCTAACTCGCTGCAAATACTTGGTAACATCAGGCATCACAGGAAACCATGGATTATGCGAGTTAAATACGGCGGCGGCGTATAGCGACCAGCCAGGTTCACCGGCGGCGGGTGGTGAGTAGGGAAAGCCGTGGCCTATGAATTGATTAACTCCCAGAAGAAACATACGGTCGGCTTCTGCCTTCATGTCCAGAGGCGTGGCTCGAAATGCGGGAGAATGTAGCCATGTCCATGTTTCCGCAGAAGTAACATTGCGACCATAAAGATGGCTGGCGGAGCTTGCCCAGCGCGTGAAAGAAAATGTGCGCCACTGTGGGCCTTCGCCCTCCAGCAAATTGGCGACGGCCTCGTCGGCCAGAGTTACCGCCGGTTCGCCGTAGGTCTGCGAACGAAAACGCGTTTGATGTGCCTCGGCAAACTTGGTGAGTGGTTCAAGATAGTTGTCGCGGATCAGATCGGAGAGTGTCTGGCCCCAATCATGTCGAATCGACTCAGCTTCCGGTGTGCCTCCGGCAAGAAGTTCCGTCAGATGTGGAATTAGATCGTAGCCGCGACGCTTCTGGAATTCGGCGGGCAAGTTGATGGTCCAATCGGCACCGTAGACCTCCAGCGAATCTGAAAAGACGGAATAAGGCGGTTGATTGCCGAATGCCTTCAGCAGTGGTGTTGCAACTTCAGTGAGGTGCTCGTCGATGGCGGCGCGAGCAAAGTGGTCGATCACATAACCCTCAGCGCCTGCCGCAGGGCGCTTGACTGTTTGTAGAGTGTGACTAGAGATAAAAAAGAGCGCGGTCTGTAAGCCTGATGGGACAGAGCCAGTGGAGAGATCAATGCGCTTGGCGGTTGCCGGATCAAAGGACTTTTGAGTCCCGGTGACAGCAAAGGCTGCGATCAAGCTGTCGCCGTCGTCGAGAGTTGGCGCAGTAACAGTAGAAGTAGTAATAGGAACAGAAACGACTTTAAGTCGCCCCGCTGCCAGAGCGAGCGGAGTATGAGGTCCACCGTATGGCCAACCGCTGCCCAGCGTAATATCGACGCGCAGGCCAAGCGCACGTGCGGTCTTATTGGCGAAGCTAACAGCATCAAGAAATTCAGGAGACATATATGGAAGGTTCTTGATGCCTTTGGCTTCGTCGTCGAGCATCAACGGATATACAGGCTGAATTTCCACGCCGCCGATGCCCGCATCGCGCATCGTATTTAGTTCCTTTTCCAACTCCGGCTTGGTCACCGCCGGACCAAACCACCACCAACGCATCATTGGTCTTGCTTCTGGCGGAGGATTAAGGAAACCCTGCCGCAACTCCTTGCCTGTATCCTGCGCAAACAAGAGTGTCGAGAGTGAAAACATCAGAGCTAGCACACAGATATTCAGTGTAGAGAGCTTGAGAGATTTCGTGGATGAGCATAGCCTCTGGATCATGGTGTCACTCCTATGCCGGTATCAAAAGAGAATCTTGACCCTCCGGCGCAGGGTCGAGATGAAGTTGTGCCATTGCCTGCGCTAGACCTGTGGAACCTTCATTACATTTATGGTCTTGGGCGGAATGGGAGTAGCGGGCAGGTTAAAGGTTGCCTGTGGGTCCGGTTTGGATGGGTCAAATTCCGGAACGTCCTTAGTCAGATACTTGCGCAAAGAAAGTTTGTCTGTACGAATGCCATGGACTACACATCGTGCTAACTCGTAGGCGCCATAAGTATTGAAGTGAGTATCGTCGCTGATCGCGGTGATCTGGTTGGGAAAGGCATTTGCGGGAAAATGCATGAATGCCTTCTTGGAGCCTTCCGGCCCCATCACTTCAAATAGCGTCTTGCTCATCGCATTCAGGTCAATCAGCGCCACGTGCTGTGTCGCGGCGATTTCACGTACCGCATCAGGATAGCCTGCGAGCGAGTTCGTGATCTTGCCGCTGTCATCAAAGGTCCGGCGGTTCATGCTCGTCACCAGAACCGGTGTAGCTCCTTTGGCCTTAATCTGCTTGATGTAATCCACCAAAAGGCTCTTATATTCGTCGATGGAAACCGCGCCTGGTTTCTGGTCGTTGTGTGCGAATTGAAAGAACAGATAATCTCCCGGCTGAATAAGCGAGAGTACCTTGGTGAGCCGCTGTTCGCCGACAAAACTCTTGATGGTTTCCCCCGACTCGGCATGATTGGCAATGACGATTCCGGGGCGAAAGAATCGGGGAAGCATCTGGCCCCATGCGCCCCACGGTTCCACGTCCTGATCGACCACGGTTGAATCGCCCGCAATATAGATGGTTATCTCCCTAATCGGCTGGATGGAGATCGAACGCACACTGGGGTGGTCGCCATTAAACTCCAGGGTCAGTTTGTTGTCCCAGTTCAAATTGCCAATCTCGCGAGGCTTTAGCTTGACGCGATGCGATGCCGCGCCGGAAATCTCCGGCACGCGTACATTCACGTCGAAGGTGCGGATAACTGTTGCCCCGGCCTTGACGCTGACCTTCTCCAGCATCAAGCGGCGCGCCTCCGCCCAGACGGTCGTGGTCGAAGGTGCTTCGCCGCCAAGAACAACCGTAACTCGATAGCTACCTTCGGGCAATGTGACGGAAAAGAAAAATGGCTTGTCGCTGGAGCAGGAGTTATTGGCGACAACAGGAATGGTATTCAGATCGAAGCCGGGTGCGGTCGCTGAATAGACTGAAGCCGCGCTGAGCTGCACGGCACTTTGCCTAGACTGGCCGCACATGAATTGTTGAGCATGAATGGCAACAGCGCCGGTAGAGAGAGAGAGCAAGGCAATAATTACCACGAACGAAAGAGCGGATTTCCGCATAAGGAGCTAACTCCTTGATCAACTTTGGCAAAGCATTTCGGCCCATCGGCGGACGGACTCGGCGCTGAGCGGCTTGCCATTGGCCTCACTGGCGGCCAACTGAACGGCCAGATTGCCGATGGTCGAGCTTTCTGGCTGGCCGGATTCCACTGGCAGTCCGGTGCGCGTTGCGGTCATCTCCGTGAGCAGTTTGTTCTTGCTGCCGCCGCCCAGAATATGAATGCGTCCCAGCTTGCGGCCCAGCATCAGTTCTAGATGGGCGAGGGCGTTGGCGTAACGGCTGGCCAGACTCTCAAAGATCAGCCGTGCAAATTGCGGTTCATTACCGGCCACGTCGGCAATCTGCGGCAGTCCGCGGCTCTTCAACTCCTGATTGATGCGCTCCGGCATCTTGCCGTCCAGCAGCAGCGACTCAGCGTCCACGTCGATGGTGCCCGGTACGGTCTTGCAATCCGCCGCCTTCGAGACCAGTTCCTCAATCTCGCAAGGGCGTCCTTCCGCGCTCCAGCCGTCCATGCACTGTTTCAGCGTCCACATTCCATTGACGTTGGTGTGGAAGCAAAAGCCGCCTCCAGCCGCACCTTGATTTGTATAGCGCGCTTGGAGCGCATCGGTGTGGGTGATGGGAGTCTGAACCAGTGTACCCACCAGTGACCAGGTGCCGGAACAGATGTACGCGGTGTCATTCAGTCCGGTGGGGATGCCGGCAATGGCCGAGGCGGTGTCGTGGCAGGCGGGAGCGATCAGTTGCGTCTCGCAGAAGGCCGGTAGGCTGGCCAGCGGCCCCTTCACGTGGCCCAAAATGGTACCGGACGGCACGATCCTGGGCGCGGCGTCGATGGGAATTCCCAGCAGTTCAAAGAGGTCAAGCGCCCAGTCGCCGGTCTTGATGTCCACCAGGCCGGTGTGCGTGGCGTTGGTATACTCGGCTACGCGCTTGCCGCCCAGCCAGTAAAGAACATACTCGGGCATACAGACCCAGGGCGCGTGCGGATCGATTCCAGATGCCGGGTCTGCCATCAGTTGGTAAATGGTGTTGAGGCGCAGCGGCTGCGCGCCGGTGCGGCTGAAGAGCAACTCATGCGTGGCGAGCTTATCCGCGGCCTCCTTGGAGGCGACGGTGCGCTCGTCGCGGTAGCAGAAGGGTTCGCCGAGAGGCTTGCCGTCCCGGCCAAGGCGGACATAGTCCACCGCCCAACTGTCTACGGCAATCGAGGCAATGCCTTCGGTGGCAACTGCGGCTGCCTTGCGCAGACCCTCTTCCAGGCCGTCCAGAATGGTTTGCAGCGGCCAGTGAAGCTCGGCACCGCGATGCACCGGACCGTTGGCAATGCGATGGATCACTTCGATGGAGGGCTTGCCGCTCTTCCAGCGCAACAGAGAGACGCGGCAGCTTTCCGCGCCCAAATCAATTGCAATGCGTGCAGCTTCTTGCAGGCCTACAGGTGCGTCTACGACCGGATTTACCACTAAAATGCCTCCAAGTGTCCTTCGCCCGTCTCTATCCGGCTCCCGTCGCTCTCAAAAAAGCTGTACGGAGCGAACCATGAGCAGGCAGGGTCTTTCAAAACGCCGCGAATAAACCACGGGAATCTTAGTCAAGATAACACGTTTGAAAGCAATAGGGAATATGTTTCTCCGAGGAATCCGGCAGGCAATACACGTTCCGTGAACCCAAGGGAATATCGGCACTTACTGATACGACAGCCGCGGGTGCCATTGAGGAAAAAGGAGTGACAGATACGGGCATATTCTCGCGTCAATGACTAAAAAATCAGAGAATTGGCCTCTCTGACAGCTCTTCACGTGCAAATCTGCACATCTGGATTAGTCGATATTCCTAGCCAATTTCTTCGATCGCTAGGGATTCCTGGGTTACTATGCGGTGGCGGACATAGTTGTAGGGTGGCACAGTGTATCCACGCAGCAGGGCAATACCGATCTGAATGAGGCGCGGACCATAGCTTTCCACCTCGTGGGAGATCGACCCGATCAAGGCGCTTTTGCCGGTGCGCATCTCTTCGATAACTTCGGGAATGCAGTCTTGGCCGACAATGGCGAATTCACTCTCGCGGCCTGCCTTGCGGGCGGCGTCCAGTACACCAAGGGCGCTGGAATCGGTGGCTGCGGCCACCAGAATATGCTGGTGGCTGCCGATGCCGCGCAGAAAATTGGTAATCGCCACGCGGCTTGGTTCGCGCATTCCGCGACCCTCAAGCTGCACAAAGCGATCTGTGGGCACTTCTTTAAGCCGGTCGCGAACCCCGTCAAAGGCTCCGGTTATACGGCTCTGCACAAAGCTGCCAGCCTCTTGGAAGCCGATGCCCAGAACCCAATCGACGTTGCCCTTCCATTTGTGAATGGCGTGCTGGGCCAGCATGGAGCCAGCTTCAAAGCCCACTTCAAAGTTATCCACGCCAAAGTAGGTTGCGTTGGGGTGGGGCACGTCAATCGCAACCAGAGGAATATCAGCCTTCTTGAAGATGTGTGCCACGCGCGGAGCCACCGCTTCCTCCACCTGAAACTCCAGCACCAGATCAACCCGCTTTTCCACAAATTCTTCAGCGTTTTGGATGGCGACATCAGGATCATAGCGGTTGTCCAGAAGCAACAACTCAACGCCTGAGGCCGCTGCGGCTGCGGTGACGCTTTGGGTCACGGCCACAGAGAAGGGCATCTCCGCGCTCTGTGCCGCAAAGCCGAAGCGTAGCCGTCGAGGGCGGGAGACCAGCCGGTAGGTGCCGTTCTGCGCCTGGGCCAGATAGCCGCGATGCACCAGTGTTTTCAGGATGCGATAGACACTGGTCTTGGAGATTTGCGTCTTTTGGTAGACGTCTTCCAGAGTCTGGGGTACATTGTGCTGCTCCAACATCTCTAGAACATCGAGAGCCTTGGAGAGAATGGGAATCAGATAAAGTCGCTTAATCTTCGCTTTCGGCAAGAATCTATCTCCGGCGGGCAGCTCCATTCAAGGAACTGCCCGACCATCCCTTCATGCTAAATCATGCATAACTGCTGACGCCCGATCCATGCTTGGCGCGTTCCTTGCTGATCTTTTCCACGTAGCCGCTGGACTTGAGCGCAGCCAGTGGGTCGGCCGGCAGTTTGCGGCCTTCGCGCCATGCGGCGGTCATCGGGCGCACATCGGTCCAGAAGGCACCGCGATACAGCTCCTCGGCGGAGACAATGTCGCATGACTTCTGGTAGGAGGCCAGCTTCTCGCGATCTACCAGCGCCGCCTTCACCCACAGTTCCTGCGCGGTAACCACGGTCTGGACCATTGCTTCCATCTTGCCCTTGAGGTTGTGGCTCTGATCGACCATAAAGGCCAGATCCTTGCCCAGACCTTCGCCGATGCCGGAGTGCAGCTCGAAGAAGATGCGGAAGACCTGATAGGGATCGATGGAGCCGAGCGTAAGATCGTCGTCGGCATAGCGGCGGTCGTTGAAGTGGAAGCCGCCCAGCAGGCCGGTATGCAGCAGCCACGCCACAATCTGCTCAATATTCTGCGCCGTGTAGTGGTGGCCGGTATCCACCAGCACGCGCGCCTGCGGTCCGGCCACGCGCGCCAGGTGCGAGCTCATCCCCCAGTCGGCGATGTCGGTGTGATAGAAGGCCGGCTCAAAGGGCTTGTACTCGATCAGCATTCTCTGCCAGGGAGCCATCTTGTCGTGCGAGGCCTTCAGCGCCTCCTCCAGCCAGCCAATGCGGTTGCGAATGCTCTGCGAGCCAGGATAATTCGAGCCGTCGGCCATCCATACCGAGAGATCGCGGCTGTTCAACTGCTTGCCGATCTCGATCGAATCCAGCATATGCCCCATCGCCTGCTTGCGAATCTCCGCCGAGGGGTTGCAAAGCGAGCCGAACTTGTACTGCTGATCCTGAAAGAGGTTGGGATTGATGGCGCCGGCGCGGACCCCAAACTTCTTTTCCAGGGCCTTCACTTCGGGAACGTCCTTGATGCCGTTGGGCAGATCCCAAAGCACGTGCAAGGCCATCGAAGGCGTCGCTCCGGTGAGCTTGTTCACCTCGGAGGCGTCCTCAAACTTCTCCTCGATGGTGTGGGCGGCCTGGGCCTGGACAAACTTGCCGAAGCGGGTGCCGGTGTTGGCGAATCCCCAGGAGGGAACCTCGATCTGGAATGAATCCAGCGCGCGTGCTGCAACCTCGAATTGTGCGGTTTCCTTATTTGCCATGTGTCGTTTTTCCTCAATCCTTCTCGATCCGGCTGCTGCCGGTCCAATCAAATCAACATTCGTTAGTCATGCACCAGAATGACGGCCAAAAAACGCGGTCCATGTACGCCCTTGATGCGTGTCATTTCAATATCTGCCGTGGCGCTGGGTCCGGAGATGTATGTGGCCAGCTCCGGCGGCTGCTTGCAGCGGTCAAAGTACTCCGGCAGCGTCTCCACCACCCGATTGGCGTTCAAAACCAGCAGGTGCCAGTCGGGCAGCAGCGAGACCACGCGCCGGCCTTCATCCGCGGCATGGTGCAGCACGATGGTTCCCGAGTCGGCGATGCCATACGATGCGGCAGTGACCACGCCCTCAACTTTTTCAATCTCGGCGGTCGCCAGATTGCGGTCGATCTTCCAATCGAAGCCTGCGGCCATCCACGCGGCGGGCAGCCCCTCCGGAGCCACAAAGCAGTGCCGACCGCTGGCGGTGAGCTGCGCTTTGATGGCGGCAAGCAACCCGGCCTGTGTCGTCTCCACCACCTCCGCGTCGTATTCCCGCAGCCGCTCTGTCAGCAGCTCAAGCCGTGCCTCGGCGCTTAATTGGCCGCGGCGAATATAGTTGCGCGGCAGCCCCGCATATGCCGCTGCCCGGTTCGTGGCATCCTTGGCAATATCCTTGGTCGCCGTGCGGACGCTCGAAAGAATGCGTTCACGGGACGATGTGGCGGCGCTCATTTGGCCCCCTTGCTTGGCTTGCTTCCGCGCTGCTTTGCCCACCACTCGTGGAAGTTCTGGCTGGGCAAGCCGCGCAGGTCGCGCGTCTGCGTCCACTTCCCGCCCACGCTCGGCAGCCAGTGAATCCAGCCGTCCTTGCCGGTGAACATTCCCAGCCCCATGCGCCCAAACCACTGCGCCGTATGGAAGATCCACGCCTGCGCAAAGAGCAGATTGGCGGCGCGCAATCCCAAATACATCGGGTCGAAGACGCGCCCCACCTGCTTGCGCTCCTGGTTGACCACCTGCGAGCGAAGCTCCAGCAGCACCTGCGGAATGTTGATCTTTACCGGGCAGACTTCATAGCAGGCACCGCACAGAGACGAGGCAAATGGCAGCGTCTGCGCGTGCTTCATCTGCATCAGTTGCGGCGTCAAAATCGCCCCGATCGGCCCCGGATAAACCGACCCATAAGCGTGGCCGCCGGTCTGCCGGTAGACCGGGCAGGAGTTCATGCAGGCCGCGCAGCGGATGCACTTCAGCGTCTGCCGTTCCTTGGACTTGCCCAGAATCGACGAGCGCCCGTTGTCCAGCAGCACCACATGGAACTTCTGCGGACCGTCGCCCGGTTTAACCCCCGTCCAGATCGATGTGTACGGGTTCATGCGCTCGCCGGTCGCCGAGCGCGCCAGCAGTTGCAGCGTCACTTCCAAATCCTGGAAGCTGGGCAGCACCTTTTCAATCCCGGCGATGGTAATCATCGTCTTGGGCAGCGTCAGGCACATCCGCCCGTTGCCCTCGGATTCAACCACGCCCACCGCTCCCGTCTCGGCAATCAGGAAGTTCGCGCCGCTGATCGCCGTCGGAATGGAGAGAAACTTCTGCCGCAGAAAGGTGCGGGCAGCGTTGGTCAGTTCCTTGGGATCGTCGGAGAGTTCCGGGCGGCCCATCCGTCGCGCAAAAATCTCCCGCACCTGGCTGCGATTCACGTGCAGTGCCGGAACCACAATGTGCGAAGGCTCCAGCTCGCCCAGTTGCAGAATAATCTCCGCAAGATCCGTCTCGAAGGTGCTGACCCCATTGCCCTCAAGATAGGGATTCAACTGAATCTCCGCCGAGGTCATGGTCTTGATCTTGATCACTTCGCTGGCGTTTTCCTGGCGAAGTATGTCGAGAATAATGTGGCGCGCCTCTTCCGCGTCCGCAGCCCAATGTACGGTGCCTCCGGCGGCGGTGCAGCGCTCTTCAAACTGTTCCAGATACGCGCCCAGATTCTCCAGCGCATGAGTGCGAAGTGCCGAGGCCGCCGTGCGCAACTCCTGCCAGTCGGTTTTTTCCGCCACCAGCTTGGCGCGCTTGGCCTGGATCACGTCAATCGCGTGGGCCACATTCTTGCGCAGTTGCGGATTGCGCAACACCGGTAAAACGGCTTTGGGGAAGGGTAGCGCCTTGCGCGGATCGAGTTCGGCGTGGCTGCTGGCTGCTGCGTGGCTCATAGCGTCGCCTCCGCCGGGTTCTCTTCCGTGCTGGCTAGAATCTGCGCCATGTGAATGGTCTTCATCCCCGCATACTGCCGGTGCATGGCACCGCCCAGGTGCATCAGGCAACTATTGTCCAGCGCGGTGCAGAATTCGGCGCCGGTCGAGATCACATCCTGTAGCTTCACCGCCAGCATCGCCGAAGAGACCTCTGCATTCTTGACGGAGAAGGTGCCTCCAAAGCCGCAGCAGCGATCCACATTCGGCAGCGTCTGTAGCGTCAGCCCGCCCACTTTGGCCAGCAGCTTGTATGGTCGCTCGCCCAGATGCAGCGCCCGCACGCCGTGGCAGCTTGCGTGGTAGGTCACGCGATGAGGAAAGTAGGCGCCCACATCCTCCACGCCTAGCTTGTCAATCAGAAACTCGCTCAGCTCATAGACCCGGGGCATCAGCTCCGCGTACTGCTTCAGCAGCTCCTTGTTGCCCATCTGTTCAATGATGCCGGGGTACTGCTCGCGCATCATCGCCACGCAGGACGAAGACGGAACCACCACCGTCTCGGCATCCTGGTAGAGCCGCACCAAGCGCTTGGCCTGCGAAAAAGCCTCGGCGCGAAAGCCCGTGTTGGCGTGCATCTGCCCGCAACAGGTCTGCTTGGGGTTGAATTCCAGTTCAACGCCCAAACGCTCCAGCAGGCGCACCACCGCCCTGCCCGTCTCCGGGTAGAGGGTGTCGTTATAGCAGGTGATAAAAAGCGATGCGCGCATTTCAGCCGCCGGTGACGCAAAATCAAGGCCCGAAGAAGTATGCTATTCGATAGACGTACAATTTGTCTATTGCAGAAAAAGAATTATTCCTGGCGCTATCGCCCGCCTCTCTGCCGGGGAGTTTCTTTCCGCAAAAACCTGCCCATCGCCCCTCTCAACTGTTCTATTTCTGGACACTTGGACGCTTTCCTGGTACTGGAAGCCAGCCTTTCCCGCAATTTCCTCTGCTATGCCCCTCCTGATTCGTAAAAATCAATCAGAACCATTGCTCCCACTGACGCCCCCAGCATCCTCCGCCCTGGTTGGTACTCTAAGAGTGCGTGATCCAAGCCCTGCAATCCCGTCTGCGTGTCGCTGCCATCGGCTTCCTCAATCCCGCGCCCCTCATGTGGGATTTCGAGCACCAGCCGCTGATGGACCCGCTCGCCTGCCGCTATCAAATTGACCGCATGACGCCCGCCGAGTGCGCCGACCGCCTTGCCACAGGCGCAGCCGACATCGGCCTCATCCCCATCGCCGCTCTCGCCACCATCCCCGGCCTGCGCATCCTTCCCGGCTGCGTCATCGCCGCCAAGGGCCCCGTCCGCTCCCTGCTCCTCGTCCGCCGTGCCGCCCAGAGCCTCTCCGCCCTTCGCTCCGTCGCCGCCGACAACGCCAGCCGCACCACCCTCGCCCACGCCCGCATCCTCTTTCGCCACTGGGGCAATCCCAACGTCTCTTTTCTGCCCGCCAGCGCCAACCTCGACGCCATGCTCCAGCAAGCCGACGCCGCCATCCTCATCGGCGACCCCGCCCTGCTCGCCCTCGAAGATCAAGCCCGCCGCCTCCAGCGCACCGGCCAACTCCTCGTCTACCACGACCTCGCCGCCGAGTGGCAATCCCTCACCGGCCTGCCCTTCGTCTCCGCCGTCTGGGGCATTGCGCCCCAATCTTCGGGTGCCCCAGGTCCGGGGTCCCCGCGGACAGGTCTTCGTCCGTGGGGTGGAGATCTCGCTTCTGAGATATGGGATTCCATCACCCACGACTTCATCCAATCCCGCATCCACGGCCTCCAGAACATCGACTCCCTGGCCGCCGAGTGGTCAGTCCGCATTCCCATCCCCGAAGCCACAATCCGCGCCTATCTCTCCTCCAACATCCACTACATCCTCGACGACGAGTGCATCGCAGCCATGAACTGCTTCTTCCGCAGCTCCGCCGAAGCCCGCCTCCTGCCCGAGTACACCTTCTCCATCGACGCCCTCTAGACCGCAAAAAGGCCGATCCCCGAAGGAACCGGCCCGCTATCTCGTTAACCTGCTGACTCGCTAACTCGCTGCTCCTATATCTCCCACCGCAGCAGCACCGCGCCCACCGAGAAGCCCGCGCCCACGGCCGCCATCAGCACCAGGTCGCCCTTCTTCAGCTTGCCCTCCTCCACCGCCGTATCAATTGCCAGAGGAATCGTGCCCGCCGAAGTGTTGCCGTACTTCTCGATGTTGATAATCACCCGCTCCCGCGCCATTCCCAGCCGGTCCGCGGTCGCCGTAATAATCCGCAGATTCGCCTGGTGCGGAATAAAGCAGCCCAGCTCCGCGCCCGTCACGCCGTTGCGCGCCAGCACCTTTGTCGTCGCGTCCAGCATCTTCCGCACGGCAAACTTATACACCTGCTGCCCATCCTGATAGATGTAGTGCATCTTCTTGTCCACCGTCTCGTGGCTCGCCGGATTCAAACTCCCCCCGGCCTTCAGGTTCAGCACCGTCGCGCCCGACCCGTCCACCTCGTGCACATAATCGACAGAGCCAACCTCGCCCTCCGCGCACGGCTCCAGCAACACGCAGCCGCCGCCGTCGCCAAACAGAACGCACGTCGTGCGGTCGGTGTAATCCGTCATACGCGTATTGGCGTCGGCGCCGCACACCAGAACCTTGCTGTAGGCGCCGCTCTCCACCATCTTCACGCCTGCCTGCAGCGCATAGACGAAGCCCGAGCAGC
>Ga0181529_10000329_pt1 | contig 71241 bp, 67 predicted proteins | sample PEATcosm2014_Bin_36_FD_119763 | JGI IMG/M metagenome (GOLD analysis project Ga0181529, IMG submission 119763) | Peatland microbial communities from MTU Mesocosm Facility, Houghton, MI, USA - PEATcosm2014_Bin10_30_metaG | ecosystem: Environmental > Terrestrial > Soil > Wetlands > Peat | place...
TCTTCAACGTCTTTTGGGAGGGCAAGGCCGACTGCGGCAGAGACCAGCCGGTTGGGCTCGTTTGTCTCGTTTCTTGCCATCACGCAGAACGTGATGCCGCCAGACTGGAGTTCCCGGAGGCCGGTGCGGGTCGTGACCTGCTTGCATTTCGGCGGAAAAATGCTCGATACGTACACGAGGTTGCATTTTTCGATACCGGCCTTACGCAGCGCCAGTTCGAACGATGCAAGACGATCTTTATGGATTCCCACCCCCTTGGTGAAAAAGATCCTCGTTGGAACAAACATAATTTTTATGGTACCTGTGGCTTTTTTAATATTTGGTCAGGAATCCCTACAAAAAAACCATTCTGGCGCATGATTTCCGGCAGGCCAGCATCCGCGCAGGGTGTTTTCTGCCCGGGGTTTTTGCCCCACAAACATTCTTTGCCCACGCGTTGGGATCATGGATGAGGAAAACGCAAGAACTCGCTTACGATCGCTGACCAATACTGCTCGTCATCGCAGATCCCAAAGGCAATAGCCAGATCAGGAATGAGAAACCGTCAGTCATTCTACGATGCCAAGGATCTCGTCCATGCGGTCGATGACAAAATCCGCCCCGGTATAATCACGGGTCTTCGAAAACCGGTCCCCGTACCGGGCATATACGGTCCGGATCCCCAGTTTCTTGCAGGGCTCAATATCCCGGCGGGGGCTGTCGCCAATAAAAAGGGTATGCTCCGGCCGGGCACTGATCGTGCCAAGCGCCGTAAGGAACGGGTCCGGGGCCGGCTTTTTTACCCCGACCATATCGAAGGTGATCATGCAGTCAAAGAACCGGGAAAGCCCGCATCTGCCGAGTCGCAGTGTGGCATCCGCTTTTTCTGCATCGGTCACGATACCTGTTGGAAATCCCTTTTCCCGGATCGCCTGCAGGGTCTTTGTAACCCCGGGGTACGGGGTAATGTGCCGGAGTTTTTCTGTTGCATAGATCCGGCAGGCCTCATCGTACATCCCGTTTGTCGGGATCCTGCGCTCCTGCATGTACTGCCGGATATTTTCCGTGGACTCAAAACCGTGAGGACCTGTGAGAAAACAGGAGAAAAGTTCATCGCCATCGTCATGACCGAGATGGCGCACTACACAGTCGCATGCCGCGATCTGCGCCCCGACAAGGTCAAAGAGGGTGTTATCCATATCAAACAGTAATGCCTTGACCGGCGGTTTTTGATCCATCATGCCTGCAATGATAGTGTTGATCAAAAGAACCTATGAGCATATGGGTACCGGCAAATTGCACCAGGAACCCTGCCGTGCGAACGAACGATTAATCAGTGTTTTAACCCCCCGCTGCCAATAAAACTGTATTTGCGGGCGATTCTTGCATGGACGACACGTATCTTGTCGAGATCCGTCCTGCCCGGTCCCGGTGGCGGATAAAGGAGATAACACGCGCCATCGTACAGGAAGCCGGCGCAGAGCGTTACCGGGAGCGGCACCCGCATATTACCCTGTACGGCCCTTTCACGCTTGAAGGTCCGGATAAGGAAAAAATTCTTCTTGATACCATCGGTACGATTGCAGGGACGTTTGGCACGATCCCGTTTACCATCGGCGGGTGGGAACAACGGAACGGTGCGCACGGCGGCGTGCTGGCATTTTCTGTACGACCCTCCCCGGATCTTGCCAGACTGACGGCGGCGATTGCCCGGGCGCTCTCCATGTTTACTATCTCCCTGAATGCGTGGGACCTGCAGCCTGATGAGAAATGGTTTCATGTCACCATCGCAAACCTCCTTCCCCCGGGTAAAGCAGAAGAGATCGCATCCCTGCTTGCTGTGCCGGGAACCGTAACACCAGTACCTGCCGTAGCAGTTCCCGGTGTAAGGGGGTTATACTCACGGCTTTTCGCACTGGCCCGGAAGATGCGAGTCCTTCGCCGGTCCCAGAGTATCCCCCTGCGGCCGGTCCTGCTCGATGACGTCGGCTTCCGGATCACGGTCATGCACAACGATGAGATCCTCGGAGAGTTCGATCTCCTCCGTACATGCTGGCTCACACAGGAAGAGATCCATGATCCCCGGTCATGGCAGCAGTCCCTTGCGCTGTACCGCAAACGTGTGGGTTTTGAACTTTCCGCCCCGGCCGGCCACGGGCCGGATGAAATTTTCCTTATCGCCGATCTCCACCTTGGCCATGCAAATATTATCAGGTACTGCTCCCGCCCGTTTGTCCCCGCTGATGTGGCAGAGATGGACCGGGTGCTCGTCGCCAACTGGAACTATTGTATCGGGCCGAAAAACCGGGTTTATTTCCTTGGCGATCTGCGGTACGGCAGGGACGCACGCCCGGAAGCGGAGTACCGGACGCTCCTCAACGGAAATGTCACCTTTGTCGCAGGGAACCACGACACACCGGTTTCCCCTGACACGGTTCCGGTGGCTTATCTTACCTGTGACGGGATCCGGTTCCTGCTTGTCCACGACCCGGCCGATGCACCGGAAAATTTTGACGGTTGGATCATCCACGGCCATCATCATAACAACGATCTTCGCGGTTTCCCGTTTCTTGATGGAACCCGGAGAAGAATTAACGTGAGTGCAGAAGTTATCGGGTATTCTCCGGTGAGCATGAGGGAGATCTGCCAGATCATCCGTGAGCAGGCATTCGGATCCGGGGAACCCCTGCTCTTACGGTATCCTTACGTACGATAAAGGCACGTGCAGTTTTTCTCTCCGCGTCGCAGGGCACTGATTTTTCCCGGGTTCTTTTTGACCTGCCAAAAGTATATACGACCCGGCACGAGACTACCCCTTTAAAAGGAGGCTCCCGTATGTGGTTTGAACGCATTGTCGCTGAGGGATTGTCCCAGAATACCTACCTTGTCGGGTCAGGAGGAAAAGCAGCAGTTATCGATCCACGGCGGGACTGTACTCCCTGTCTTGATTGTGCAGACCGGCACGAGGCCGTTATAACCCATATTTTCGAAACGCACCGGAATGAGGATTACGTGTCGGGTGCGCTTGAACTTGCGCACCGTTGCAACGCGAAGATTTACCATGGTCCCAAAATGGACTTCGCCTACGGGAATACCGTGCGGGAAGGCGACCGGTTTACGCTTGGGACGCTCGAACTTTCTGTTCTTGAAACCCCGGGGCACACGGAAGAGAGCATCACGTTTGTCCTTACAGACTCCGAAGTGTCAGATGAACCGTACATGGTTTTTTCCGGGGACACTCTTTTTTTTGGCGATATTGCGAGAACAGATTTTTTCGGGCCGGCAAGAAAAGCGGAGATGGCAGAAAAAATCCACGACAGTATCACCAAAAAGATCCTGCCTCTTGGTGACGGCGTCATCCTCTGCCCTGCGCATGGTGCCGGTTCTGCATGCGGGAGCGAGATCGCCGACCACCCGTTCTCCACGCTCGGTTATGAGAACCGCACCAACCCGTTCCTTCTAATCAAAAAAGATGCCTTTGTTGCACGGCGCACGACCGAGTCCCCATACCTGCCGCCCTATTTCCGGCAGATGGAGACCGTCAACAAAACCGGGCCGGTACTCCTGGACACTCTTCCCCACCCACAACCAGTCCCGGTTGCCACAGTAGCGAGCATGATCGCATCCGGCTGCCAGGTCGTGGACATACGTTTCCCCACGGCATTTGCCGCCGGCCATATCCCGGGCAGTCTCTCACTCTGGCGGGACGGCATCGCATCGTTTGCCGGCTGGTTCCTGGATTATGAACGCCCCATCGTTCTCGTTGACGATTTTACCTGCACTATCGATACCGTACTCCGGCATTTCGTGCGGATGGGATACGACAATACAGCAGGCTGGCTTGCGGGCGGGTTTCCTGCATGGTTCCGGGCCGCACGGCCGGTCGCGACAACCGGGGCCTGCACGGTGCAGGGTCTCAAAGAACGGCTTACCCGTGAGAAGCCGTTCCTGCTTGACGTCAGGGACCGGAAAAACCGGGAGCATGTCGGGTACATCCCGGGTTCGAAGCACGTGTATGTCGGCGAGCTCCCGCAGCACCTGCATGAGATCCCACAAGACCGGCCCATTGTCATCTACTGCGATTCCGGATACAAGGGGAGCCTTGCAACGAGCGTGCTCTCGATGCACGGTTTTTCCGATGTGACCAATGTCCTTGGCGGCATGCAGGCCTGGGTCCAGGCGGGATACCCGGTCGAACGATCATAACCTGTTTTCCCATGCTGTCCGTTCAGGCAGATTTACGAAGGTTTATCATCTCACTGCCTGAATCCAGATTGGAGCGAATCAATGGACGTTGTAAAGATCCCCCGGATGGACAAGCAGGAATATGACCGGCTGATCGAGAAAGGATATGTCTGCCGGATCGCATTCCAGGGCGAGAAATACCCCTACATCGCGCCGTTCCTGTACGTGTTCGATGGATCCTTCATGTATTTCCTCTCCACCAAGTACGGCAAGAAACAGGAATATTTCAGGAAAAGCCCGCATGTGTCGGTGGAAATCGAGAAATACACGAAGGATCTCTCGTCCTATACGTTTGTCACGCTGCAGGGATATCTCGAAGAAGTAGAGGACTCGATAGAGAAGAAAATCATCCGGGAGAAATTTGTCGACCTGATCATGGAACGCAAACTCTCCAGCAATATCCTTGCCGCGCTCGGGCATTCCCCGGCCGATCCCCCGGCAAAGATCGCCGAAGAGGAGCGGTCGCTTGTCTGGAAACTGGTGGGTGTGCGCGATCTCGTCGCCCTGAAAAACATGTAATTTTTTTTTGTTTGCTGCATTTTTCTTTTACGATACATCCTTTGCCGTTTCTCGTTTGCCAAGCATCTGTTCCAGTTCGTCCGGCTCATGTACCGGTGCGTGGCAGGTATGGGCGGTACAGAGATACGCTGCGGCATGGCCGTTTATGGCAGCACGCCCCTGTACAACCGGTGCGAGGATTTCAAGATCATCCCCGGCTTTTCCCGGGGGCCGGAGCAGGACCACAAGGCCGGGCAGGTATTGATCGCAGGCTGCATCGATCAGGGCGCGGGTATCCGGCTGTGCAGGGCCACCGGCAATCACGAGATCCTGCGTATCCCCGAAGAGGGGCAGGCAGGTAAGCCCGGCAAGGAAGGCCGCAGTTGCAGTCGGGGCACGTTCCGCTGCACCGGCAAGAAAACGCGAGCAGGCAGTCGCTGCCGCGTCAGTGTTCTTATCTTCCGTTACCCGTGCAAGCCATGTGAGGTTTTCAAAGGCGACTGCATTTGCTGAAGGGACCGCGCCGTCATACCATTCTTTCCTGCGCACGAGAAGTTCCTCTGCACGGTCGGACACAGTAAAAAACCCGCCGTTTTTGCGGTCTTGGAAATGCGTGACAAATGCGGAGTTGAGTGCGAGCGCCCGTGAAAGATACACGGGGTTGAACGTGACTTCGTAGAGAGTGATCAGTGCAGAGATGAGATATGCGTAATCATCTGCGAATGCGGGGATGGCACTTTCACCGTCACGGTAACGGTGCAGGAGCTCCCGGTCTTTGCCTGACAGGGTGCTGATGATAAACTGCACGGCCTCTTCTGCTGCACCGGTGTATGCAGGATTTTTAAATGCCCTGCCTGCACGGGCAAGCGCAGTGCAGAAGAGTGCATTTGTATCTGCGAGAATCTTGTCGTCGCGTGCAGGCCGGGTGCGTTTCTGCCGGGCTGCGAATAAACGGGACCGGATTGATTCCCTGCGTGCGGCAAGTTCCTCCGTTGACAGGGAGAGCGTCTCTGCGAGCACATGATCCGGCCCGGCCGCAGAGAGGATGAATTGACAGGCGTTTTTTTGCGCACCAGTATTCCTGGTACCCTGCTGAGGGACGGGAAGGGGCGTCAGGATAAAAACAGAGGCGGCAAAGGCTGCATCATCCGGGCCAAGCGCGGCGGAAAGTTCATCGGAAGTCCACGAGTAATACGCGCCTTCCCCGTCAGGGCTGTCCGCGTCTTCTGCCGAATAAAATGCTCCTTCGGGAGCGCGCAGGTCACGGAACACGTACCCGATGCACTCTTCAGCCATCGTGCGGTAGCGATCGTTTTGTGTTGCCTGGTATGCCTCGGTACAGGCAAGCACGAAGAGGGCCTGATCGTAGAGCATCTTCTCAAAATGCGGGATATGCCACCGGGCATCGGTTGCGTACCGGTGGAGGCCCCCACCCACGTGATCCCAGATGCCGCCCTGCCGGATCGCGTCAAGCGTATTTTCGGCCATTGCGAGGGCCCGGGGTTCACCGGTGACGTGCCAGTACCGGAGCAAAAAGATCACAATATGGGGGGCAGGGAACTTCGGGGCGTTCCCGAACCCGCCATTCTTTTCATCGAACTGCCGGGATAGTTCGCGGAACCCTGCGTCAAGGAGTAAACGATCCGGATCCCGGGAAGCGGGGATTGGTACCTCCCTCGAGAGCGCGGCGATCTCACCTGCCGACCGGCTGATCTCGTCCTGTCGTTCGTGCCAGAGGAGAGCGACCCGTTCAAGGATCCCGGTCAGTCCCGGCATACCGTGACCGGACTCTTTTGGGAAATACGTGCCGGCAAAGAACGGCAGTTTTTCCGGGGTCATGATGATGGTGAGCGGCCAGCCGCCCTGCCCGGTCATCTGCTGGCAGATGTCCATGTACACACTGTCGATATCCGGACGCTCCTCGCGGTCGACCTTGATACAGATAAAATTCCGGTTGAGAAGCGCGGCAACTGTTTTATCCTCGAAGCATTCGTGCGCCATCACGTGGCACCAGTGGCACGTGGAGTACCCGATGGAAAGAAAGACCGGCCGGTTCTCTTTTGCGGCGCGGGAGAACGCCTCATCGCCCCACGGGTACCAGTCAACCGGGTTGTGCGCATGCTGGAGCAGGTACGGACTCTTTTCGCGGATAAGCCAGTTTACCGGGCGCTCCCCGGGCTCATGACGCGGCCCGATCGGATCCGGGGCAGTCTTGGGAGGCATACAAGGGTCATCGTTTTATGGCTATATCAGCCTATCAGCCGTGCATATCCATGAACGGGACATGCGCTTTTTTTACCGATGACGCCGGACATACTTGCATCATGGAAAGTTCACTGACCCCCGCGATGATCGCGTTTGGTGCGGTCATTGGTACCGGCATCGTCGTCATGGGACTTTCGCGCCTGCTCGATCATATCTGGGCCCGGGTGCTCCGCAGTTCATGGCCTTATTTTCTTGTCAGCGCCCCGGGTGTTGTCGTCCACGAGTGCGCCCACATTATCGGCTGCCTCATCACCGGTGCAAAGATCAAAAAAGTGGTCCTGATCTCAAGAGAGGGTGGCATGGTCACGTATGCACCGCCAGCAATCCCTCTGTTCGGGAATGTGATCATCAGTACGGCCCCGCTCTTTTTCCTCCCGCTCGTGCTTGCCGCGCTCACGTGGGTGTTCGGTACCTATGCCGGCTGCTGGTTTTTGTCCGCAATGCCCTCGCTTGACTCGGCAGCGTCGCTGTACCAGTTAATCTCAATGATCGGCCAGACCCTGTACCAGAACCTTTTTGTTGCATTCAACGGCTGGTTCCTCCTCTACCTGTATCTTGTAACAAGCCTCGTACTCTCCTTTTCCCCAAGCACGCAGGACCTCAAAAACGCGGTTGTCGGGATCGTTATCCTCATCATTGCCGGTTTTTGCATTCTTCTGGCAGGCATTTCCGCGCTCACCAGTCTCTTTCTTACGGCGGTTAACCTGTTTGGCACCGGGCTTGCGATCGGATTCGCATTTGAACTCATCGTGCTCCTCGTGTCGCTGCCGGCCCTCGTATTTTACCGGAGAACCCCGTGACCCGGGCACTATCTGACGCTATGGTGCATAAGGAAACAGGAGATCCGGGTTACCGGATCCGCACGGTTTAATCACCCGGTCAGCAAAACATACCTACAGATGAAAACTGAGCCTTGTCCCGGCACCGGTGCGGCAGCTGATGACGGCAGGAACCTCACCCCCGGCATGCGGCAGTACCGGGAGATCAAGGCGCAGTACCCCGACGCGATCCTGTTCTTCCATATCGGGGACTTTTTCGAGACCCTTGAAGGCGATGCGGTGATCGTCTCAAAAGAACTCGACCTTGTGCTCACCTCGCGGTCAAAGAACGGCGACCAGAAGATCCCGCTTGCCGGGGTTCCTCACCATGCCGGCGAAGGTTACATTGCGCGGCTCGTCGCAAAAGGCTACAAGGTTGCGATCTGCGAACAGACCGAGGACCCGAAGACCGCAAAAGGGCTCGTGAAACGGGAAGTGGTCCGGGTGATCACGCCCGGTACCGTGATCGACCCGGCCATGCTTCCCTCGTCTGCCGCCACGTATCTTATGGCGGTAGCTCCCGGGACAAAAGGGGGAGACTGGGGTATCGCGCTCCTCGACATCTCGACCGGGGAATTTTTTGTATCGACCCTTCCGGGCGAAGGGATTGTCGAGAATCTCCGGTCCGAGATCGCCCGGTACCGGCCGGCCGAATGCATCGTTCCCTCAGCAGTTGGCGAAGACCTGCGGGCCTCCCTCCGGCAGAACGGGGTCGTGGTCACACCCTACGCTGATGACCGGTTCCTCCCGGACCGTGCAGGGAGCACCCTGCTTGGCCACTTCCACGTGACCTCCCTTGCCGGCTACGGGTGCGACACGATGCCGGCTGCGGTAGGGGCGGCAGGAGCCGCGCTTGCCTACGCAGAGGAGACCCAGAAGTCCGCGCTCCCGCAGGTAAGCGGGCTTTCTGTACGCACGTCTGCCCAGGGCATGATGCTTGACGCAGTCACGCTGCGCAACCTGGAGGTGCACGAGAGTATCCGGGGCGACACGAAGGGCGCGACGCTCTTTTCCGTGCTTGACCGGACAAAGACCCCGATGGGCAGCCGGCTTTTGCGCCGGCAGATCACCCGGCCGCTCACGGATGTTGCACAGATCGACAGGCGGCTTGACGCAGTCGAATATTTTGTGAAGAATACGGCCTTGCGCCTCTCGCTCCGGGAACTGCTCGCACACCATTCCGACATCGAGCGGATCACGGCCCGGATCGCGTACGGGAACGCCGGTCCCCGCGATCTTGTCGCACTTGCCGATTCGCTTGCAACGATCCCGGCGATCAAAAAATGCCTCGCAGCGCCGGCATCGCCAACCGCTGACGTCATGCCGGAGCACATAACTGCATCGCGGGACATGCTCTCCGATCTCCCCGACCTCATCGATCTGATCCGGAGGGCTATTGCCGATGACCCGCCTGCCATCGCAAAGAACGGTGGCGTGATCCGGCCCGGCTATTCAAAGGAACTCGACGAGATGACCGGCATCCTGCACTCAGGGAAGAACTGGATCGTCGAACTCCAGCAGCAGGAGCGGGATAAGACCGGGATACGATCGTTAAAAATCGGGTACAACCGGGTCTTCGGCTATTACATCGATGTGAGCAAGACCAACATCGCCCTTGTCCCGGCCCGGTACGAGCGCCGGCAGACCACCGCGACCGGCGAGAGATATACAATCCCCGAACTTCGGGAAAAAGAAGCGCTGATCACGAATGCCGATGAGCGGGTGCTCGCGCTCGAACGAAAACTGTATACCGGGCTCATCGATGAGATCCGGACAAAGATCCCCGCCCTCCAGCAGATTGCGACCGGGATCGCAACGCTCGACGTCTCTGCCGCGCTTGCCGATGTCGCGCAGGCAGGCGATTACGTCCGCCCGCAACTGGACAACAGTGATGCGATCGCCTGCCGGGATGTGCGGCACCCGGTTGTCGAGCGGAGTCTCCCCGGCGGGTTTGTGCCAAACGATGCAGACCTGGAAGGGAAAAAGACCCAGATCATGATCATCACCGGCGCAAACATGGCAGGGAAGTCCACGTACATGCGCTCGGTCGCGCTCTGCTGTATCATAGCGCAGGCCGGGAGTTTTGTTCCCGCCCGCTCGGCACGCATCGGGATCATCGACCGGATCTTCACCCGTGTCGGTGCTTTTGACGACCTCGCAAGCGGCCAGAGCACGTTCTTTGTCGAGATGCTCGAACTCTCAAACATCCTCAACAACATGACCCCGAAGAGTCTGATTATTCTCGACGAGATCGGCCGGGGCACGAGCACGGTGGACGGATGTTCGATTGCAAAAGCAGTGCTCGAATACCTGCACGGGAAATCGTCTGCCGGCCCAAAGACGCTCTTTGCCACCCACTTCCACGAGCTCATCGACATGGAAAGGGAGTTAAAACGGGTGAAAAATTACCATTTCGCGGTGCAGGAAACAAAACAGGACGTTGTCTTCTTACGAAAACTCATCCCCGGTGCGACCGATAAGAGTTACGGTATCCACGTGGCCCGTCTTGCCGGGATCCCAAAGAAAGTGACCGATCGTGCCGACGCGATCCTCACCGAATCCCTCAACCATGCCGTTCTCCCGGGCGCAAAATCCCGGCGTTATACCCAGATCCTGCTCGTTGATGACAGCGCACCTGCAAGGACAGGACCAGCAGAGCCGGACCCGGCGGTCACAGAATTATCCCGGCTTAATCCTGACACGATGACGCCAATGCAGGCGCTCACAAAACTTGCCGAACTCACACACCTCGCAAAAAAATCCGGCGGAATCAACAAGAATGAGGCAGAACGATGAACCCCGAGGAGAACGGCGTTCGGACCATCCGGGTCCTCGACCCGGCAACGGTCAACCAGATTGCGGCGGGCGAGGTCGTGGAGCGCCCGGCTTCGGTTGTCAAGGAACTCGTGGAGAACGCGATCGATGCCGGGGCCCGTACCGTCCGGATCGATATCACGTCCGTACAGGGCGGGATATCAGCCATCCGGGTGACCGATGACGGGAGCGGAATGTCGCCGGCCGATGCCGAACTCGCCTTTGCCCCGCATGCGACAAGCAAAATCACCGCAATCGACGACCTGTTCAAGATCCACACGCTGGGTTTCCGGGGCGAGGCGCTTGCGAGCATCGCTGCTGTCGCAAAAGTGACGCTTGTCACAAAACCCCGGGGCAGTGACACGGTTGCCGGTACCCGTCTTGTCGTGATCGGCGGCGTAAAAAAAGAGAAAGGAGAGACCGGGGCTCCCGAGGGGACGAGCATCCTTGTAGAAGAACTCTTCTTCAACACGCCGGCCCGGAAAAAATTCCAGAAGAACCTCAACACGGAGCTTGCCCGCATCCACGGGTTACTCGAAGGGATCTTCCTTGCCTACCCGCAGGTCTCGTTCCGGTTCTCCCACAACAACCGCGAGCAGCTTGTCACGGACCGGACAACACAGCCGCTCGATACGATCGCCCGGATCTTCGGGAACGACTGCGCACGCGAGCTCGTCCCGGTCTCATCCGATCTGCCGTTCATGCGCATTTCGGGTTTTATCTCACGGCCGGCGCTCTCGCGCAAAGACCACGACCGGATCCTTATTTCCATCAACGACCGGTATATTTCCTCTGCTGCGGTTATGGCCGCTGTCAAGGAAGGGTACGGCACGCTCCTTCCCCGTGACCGGTTCCCGGTTGCATTCCTGTCGCTTGCGATCGATACCCGGCTCGTGGACGTGAACGTCCACCCGACAAAAAAAGAGGTCCGGCTCTCGAAGGAGAAGGAGATCGGGGAGGCGGTGCGGGAAGCGGTGCATGCGGCGCTCATGAAAAACGACCTGATCCCCGAAGTTGTCGTGCCCCGCCGGCAGAACCGTGAACTCGATGACGCAGGAATCGCGTCAGCCCGGCTCTCTCCGGGTGTTGCTGAACCGGCAGCGCCGTACGGTGCCGACCGGGGGCTGACGGAGGCAGTCACTCCCGCTCCAAACGCAGAAAGCCAGTCTGTCTTTACCGAACCAACCCATACCGGGACCGTCTCGACCGACCACCGGCTCAGGCAGACCGAACTCGCGAGCGGGGTTCCCCCGGTCACCGCAGCCGTTCCTCCCCTTGAGGTGATCGGCCAGGTTGGCGGCATCTACATCCTTGCCGCCGCTCCTGACGGTGAACTCATTATCATCGACCAGCACGCCGCACACGAACGGATCTTCTACGAGCAGGTGAGCCGGAGCATGGCGGCCCGGCACGCACAGGAACTCCTCGTCCCTGCAATCATCCACCGGCCGCCAAAGGATGCTGCGATCCTCCGCGAGCTCGTTCCCGTGCTCGCACAGGAAGGGGTCGTTATCGAAGATTTCGGGAGCGGGTCGTTCTTGGTCCGGGCAGTTCCGGCCGTGATGGGAAAGATTGAGGGGCCGGAGCTGATCGACGACCTCGTGAGCGATCTCCTGAGCAGCGATCCCGCCCACTCGGTAAGCGATCGCGAGCGGATCACCCGGATTATTGCCTGCCGGAGCGCAATAAAAGCAGGCACCGTCTGCACGCTGGAGCAGTGCCAGCGTATCGTAAACCAGCTTCGGGCGACACAGAGCCCGTTCACCTGCCCGCATGGCCGGCCGACCATGGTCCGGTTCTCCCGGGCAAAGCTGGACGAGATGTTCAAGCGGACGTGAGAAAAAGGAGTTCATGGGATCGACAGTGTACCGGTTTTGATCGGTTCTCTCCGTTGTTTCCGGCGGATATGCCCCGCATGCCGCCTTCCTGCAGCAATCCCAATTTTTATCTCATACTCCGGACGACACCGTACGAATACATAGTTCCCCTGCACCCATGAAAACCACCACGCAGACACATCTCGATCTCCCCGGGCTGTCCCGCTCCCGCGACCCGCCGACCGATGAGGCCATTGCGGAATTCCAAACGCAGGTGCTCTCGTTCTACAAGCGCCACGGCCGGCACGACATGCTCTGGCGCCACACCGATGACCCGTACCGGATCCTCGTCTCCGAGATCATGCTCCAGCAGACGCAGGTGGAACGGGTCGCGGTGAAATATCCCGCCTTCATCCAATCGTTCCCGGACGCTGTCGCGCTCGCCAGCGCTCCGCAGAGCGCCGTAATCGCGGCTTGGCAAGGCATGGGCTACAACCGCCGTGCTATCGCGCTGAAAAAATGTGCAGAAAAGATGGTAAACGAGTACGGCGGGACTCTCCCCCGCGACCCGGAGGTGCTCGCGGCATTTCCCGGCATAGGCCCGGCGACCGCATCGTCCATCTGTGCGTTCGCGTTTAACCTGCCGGTCGTCTTTATCGAGACCAATATCCGCCGGGTCTTTATCCATTTCTTTTTCCCGGGCACGGAGGCAGTGACCGATAAGGAGATCCTGCCCCTTGTCGAACGGGCGCTCGACCGGGAAAATCCCCATGTCTGGTACTGGGCGTTAATGGACCTTGGGACAGATCTCAAGAAGCGCGTGCCAAACCCGAACCGGAAGAGCACAGGTTACACGAAGCAGGCCCCATTTGAGGGATCGGACCGGAGGATCCGGGGGATGATCCTGAAATTTTTGATCGGGAACGTTCCGGCCCGGGAAAAAGCGATCGTGGATTGTGTGCACGAGGAGCCGGCACGGGTGCGCCGGATCCTCATGGTTCTTGAGAAGGAGGGTTTTATCCGGAAGAGCGGGGCAGGGTACCGGCTGGCAGATTAGGGACGGGTTCCCCGCCCCTGGATGCACGGGAGAAAATGACAGTCTGAAACCCCGGGTCCGGCTCTCTGGATGCCTGGTGCCATGCAGGTCCTGCCCTCAACATCAGCCATTGATGTGTTATACGCTCTAATTCTAATGTGCATATGTGTGTTTATCGAGTGCAGTAGACTCGGATTTAGTATCCCCCTCCTCCAGTCCCAGTTTCATTCGTGGATTTTAAACCGATAATAACCAAAAGGAAACCACCGAAGAATAAGGCAAGACCTCCATAGAAGCAAGCAGCGCAAGTTTCAACATCATTGCTGGGGACAGAAAAGAATACGATTACCCCAAAAATAACAGCGACAATCCCCAACACAACATATTTTACCATTTCTATTACCGCTACATCCGGATTATAACATATCCAGATTTAAGTGACTACCGATTTATTTAAAAATCCCCCAATTTGGTTCTCAACACTGGAACAACCCAAAAGAGAAACGCATTTCAGAACACCGACGCTGCGCTGATCAAGAGGTTCGGCGTAAAAGCTCTGATTCGCATAAGCAGCATTGGGAAAAAAATTCACTGCAAAGAAGAAAAATTAACCTCTTTTAGACTCTTCCCCCCCCACTCCCCATTGATGAGAAAACATTCACGGATTTGTTTAGTTGAATGAAACGAATTGATCGCATGTATTTTTCACTCTATCCCGTCTTGTGGAATACAGGCTGGGGTATGCCAAACAAATAAATATTTGGCACCGGATATTGCCTTCATATGGAATTTAGAGATGAGATACAGAAGTTTGTGAAAACCATTCCAGAAAACTCTAAAAAAATTAACGCCGAAGAAGGCACAAAACATACGCTCGTAATGCCGTTTTTTGAAATTCTAGGATATAATTTCCGTGATCCGGATGAAGTAGATCCCGAATCAAATGCAGATATAGGGCTGAAGAAAGGAGAGAAAGTGGATTACGCAATTAAGAAAGATGGGAAAAAGATAATTCTCATAGAATGTAAATCGGTTAAATTGGATTTAGGCAAAGAATATGTGAACCAACTGGATCGATATTTCTATGCAGCTGGTGGAAAGATTGGGATTCTTACTAACGGAATAGTATATAAATTCTTTACAGATATTGAGGCAGAGAATAAAATGGATCACGAACCTTTCCTTGAAATTAACCTAAACAAAATCGATGAGCACCAGATCGATCTGTTGAAAAAATTCAGAAAAGAGAACTTAAATCCCGAAGAAATCAAAATAATAGCCAAAAAGGAAAAAGACAAACGTGATATAATTCGGATAATTAACAAAGAGTTTTCAAATCCTTCCAAAGACTTCGTTAAACTCTTTATAAGTCAATTAAAACTTAAAGGTAAAATGACGAAGCAAAAAGAGGAATATTTTACTCCTATCATCAAAGATTCTTTGAATCAAATTTTATCAAAGAAAACACCCGAAGATAGTTCACCACAATCTATCATAGTCAAGCCTAGTAAAACAAAAATCTGCCACAAGTGCAAGCGCGACCTACCATTGGAAGACTTCTATAAAGCCAAAAGCTCCAAAGACGGATATGCACCATCATGCAAAGACTGCCAATGGGGGAGCCCGTTGGGAACCAGGACCTCAAAACCGGGATAACTGTTCCTTCCCTTTCATTATGTTTTTGGCACGTTCAAGGATTAGTTCCTGCAAAGACTACAACCTGATCGAGTTCCTATGTCTCTATGCGGAATCTGGTAGAATCGTCTTGCATTTGGGCAAAATGTGACAAAGTTTGATGATATGGGAAAGATATTCAAAAGTATTGGGAAGGAAAGAGGTTGTTCTGATGTTTGACTTCTTAAAAAAGAAAGCAAAATTCATCCAAAAAGTAACATCACCACCATCGGTAAAACCAGATATGAGCAACCCTCACCAATTGCCTATATGCAGTTACTATGGTTACTCTCGTTGTATTGATAATTCAAAAACAAAAAGTGAGATTCAATACTTGGATTTTGAGTATTTCAACAACCCTATGAATAAGAACGGCGCGTGTTGCGTTATGTTTAGAAATGGTTTTTATTGTCCTTTTTTTAAATGGATGGAGAGCAACAGAAAAACAAGGGGATGGTCATAAATGATGGAACATAAGGCCGCATTTTTTGGTTTGGATGATCCCAGTATTATTACAATGTTAATTATATATTAAATAAAAATGCAACTAGTGGGAAAATGTGCCTAAAATGAGATTTTTAGGAATGATTTTGCGCGGTGGCACAACAACAATCACATTGATATTACCCTTTTTCCCAATCATCCTTTCAGGAAGATTATGCCGGACTTAAAAGATATTTCCGATGCCGTGCGGTGGCGGTATGCTGCAGAGTGCGCCGCGACGCTTCCCACGCTCTATGATATCGCATTTCGTGAGACGCTTGGGAAAAAGTATGATGCACTCGAACAGGAGATATGGATGGAACTTGCACGCCAGGTTCAGACCATCGTCCATGACTGCTCCCTTCCGGTTCGGGATGCACCTGAGATCGCGCGGAGTGTGCAGATCGCAACCATTATCCTCTTCGGGCCTGAGTATGGCGGAGAAACCATCGGATTGTCTGAGGATGGGGCGGTCGTCATTGTCAAACGCTGTCCTTTCCTGAGCCATGGCCACACGCTTGCAACTGATTATGAGCATGTATTTTCACGGTGCATGGCGCTCGTGCTCAGTGCAGTCCCGCTTCTCAACAAAAACTACACAGCCCGGTTCGTGCGTACCATGTGCACTGGTGACCGGCAGTGCGAGATCAAAATTGAGAAAAAGCCGGAACCAGAGAAGAAAACAGGGTAGGCTGACGACAAGAAGTAACGCTGATGGAAATTTGTTTTCGGCTGCAATACACACGGTCCTGCCGGCCTGGAAGTATTATCCATGGGCCTGCCCGGTTAATCCTGGTTTTCAGACCTGCTGCCCTGCAAAAAATGTCCTGCAGATCACGGGAACCGGAATTTTCCTGGAGGAATGCGGATCTCGAACCTTACCCCCTGCTGCCAGGTCCCGGTTTCCCGGATGGTAATCCCCGTAATCGACAGGATCTCCTTAATTAAGAACATTCCAAGACCGGTATGTTTCCCAAACCCCTTCTGGAATATCTTCTCCTTCTCTTCCGGTAAGACACCGGCACCGTTGTCTTCGTACATCAGGAACAGTACCGGATCATCCTTTTTTACCGATAACCGGATCTCTGATACACGCTCCCCGTGCCTGAGGGAATTGTCAATAAGGTTGTAGAAAACCTGCCCGAGCATGGAATCCGCAAGGATCTCGACATGGTTCGTCTCACAGGAAAAAACAATATTTTTCCCGGAAAATGATTCCACAGCCCGGGTAAATACCATACCAATATCCTGCCATTCGGGTTTTTTAAGGCCGAGATCCTGGTAATCCCGGGTAAATTCCAGCTGTTCCCGGATCACATCAAGGCTCTTTTTCATGGTACTTATATGGGTGGAAGCCACATGGTCGCGATTTTCATGGTCAAGCAATTCGAGGTGGAGATGGAGACCGGTTATCTGGTTGAGGATATCGTGGCGGGTGATATTTGAAAGCAGGACTAACTTATTGTTTGCCGCTGCGACGGCCTCTTCCGCATGCCTCTGCTCCGTGATATCATGAAAACTCCACACTCTCCCGATAATGTGATCATCAATCTGCTGCGGATGGACGTATAGTTCATAGATCCTGCCGTTCGTAAATGTCAGATTTGTCGTGACGACCTTCTCGGCAGAATCAGATAATGGTGTTATAAGCCGGAGAAACTCGTCAGGATCCGAAAGGAACGCAACAAGATGGTCAGTACATGCTCCGTAGTTCTCTGTATCCCGGGGAGAATGCGCTGGAAGGTCCAGGATCTGGGCTGCCCTCTGGTTGTATGCCCGGATTGTGCCATCTGTATCCATCACGACAATACCATCCGCCGTTGCCTCAATCGTGGCCTTCTGGAGAGAGTTTGCCTGCCTGAGTTCGGCAGTCCGTTCCTGTACCAGCAGTTCGAGATGATCCTTGTGATCGCGGAGTTCCCGTTCAGCCTGCTTTTTACTGTCGATAAAACCGACAATGGAACCAAGAAGGATAGTACCTCCGATACTAAAGACGACAAAGGGTATTATAGAGAGGATTGAGGAAAAATAGGAGAGCGGGACGAGAGCGGGCTGGAGAGCGACGGACAGGGCAAATGAATAACACTCAATAAGTGCGACACCCATGCCAAGAATGAAAAGCTGGACAACAAATGACGCAGGGAAGTGTTTCCATGATCGACCCGCGTGAATGAGTGAGCCCAGCAGGATCCCACTCACGACAACGATCAGGAGATCCGTTGCTGCCAATGATCCGCTCGATGCGGCTGCACTACCCAAAAGAAAGATAATTGCAGCAACTGCAGCGGACACGGGGCCCCCGATAAACCCTGCAAGCGGGACAAGTATGATGTTAAACCCAAGGACTGGATTACCTGTTGCCTGCCAGAGTGCGGGGATGCTGATTGCAGCAGCGAGGCCAAAAATGCCGCCAACGCAGAGCGAAAAGGTAAGTTTCGATCGTGAAATAATGGAATCCGGGATGAAATTATAGAGCAGGACCAGTGTCGCGATGATCGCAAAATTCTGTATGGCTTCCCGCACGATATCCAGGGATATAACCGGCAGTTCGATCACTGGTGATCACCAGTTCTTTTTGCCGGGTACAAGCCAGCTCCGTCGCTTCCGTAGATCTCAAAGTGTTGCGGGAGAGTCACGATTACCATTCAATACACATCCTCTCATAATAAACTGGCGTCCCGGAAACGGTAGTGTCTCCAGTTTTACGCGGGCAATTCCGGCTGTACAATGAAGTGCTCCTGAAAATTTTGAATTATTAAACCGCGTGTTAAAATCGATAAAAGTGTATGCGGAGAACCCATCCATCAGAGTGTTAAAAATATTGCCTGAAAAAAAATCTGATCCGTTCCGGTTATCTCAGCAGGTACCCGATAACCACGCATACAATTCCCGGGTAAAAGATCACAGGGAAGTATTGCCGGATCTCATAGGGCACGAATTCCAGACCATTAAGTTCCGGTATGATCAGCATAATCAAGCCTGCAATAAAGAACAGGTAACTGAACTGGGTTTTTGTTGCCTTATCCATACAATTCCTCTCCTTTAAGGCACCCGGTCATAAAAGAAAAAACTTTGGCGCATCATCGCTTGATCGGTTCCCCGAAATGCCCGATCATGAGCGAATAGAGCTCTGCATCCGGCAGGGGCGGGGCGAGCAGATCGTCAACGACTATTTTCTCGTCCGGGTAGCCAAGGTTTTCGCAGACCGCGATCTTTACCGGGACAGAAAGCCCCATCGCGGAGAGGCGGCGGTACAGTTCCGTCACATCGAATTTCGGATCGGCGATGAGAAATACAATTTTTTCGTGCCTGAGTTCCTCAACCGTTTCCTGCATCGCTTTTTCGTGGCCCCTCCCGTGGGCGACGATCACGGCAATCTTTGAGAGCGGGATGTGCAGCCGGGCGGCGGCGACCTGGAGGGATGAGATGCCCGGCACCACCTCGCCTGACAGGTACCCGAGGCCGGCGAGCATCGGGTCCCCGGTCGAGAGGATAACGGCGGTCTCCGGCAGCTGCGAGAGGTTCCGGTAATCGCTGATGGAGCGTACGGTGCAGTTCTTCGGGATGATTTTTTGTACCATCTCGATCGCCCGGCTGGAACCGTAGATAAACCGTGCCGACCGGATCACCTGCGCCGCCTGTTCCGTGAGCATGCCCGGCCCGCATCCGACACCGACGATCTTCATGGACTCTCCCCGATTATTGTACCTTCCCGGTTCACAAGGACCACCCGAACTTCAGGATGTTCTTTTTTATACCCTGCAAGCACCGGTGCCGCAACCGGTAAAAATGCCGGCGATGCAGACAGTTCTTCCACGGTCGCGTACCCGGTACCATCAAGGATATGCGGATCGATATATTTTAGGATCAGTGCCGGGAGACCGCAGAGGATCACATCGCTCTTCGTGGCTGACAGGGCCTCCTTAATCCGGCCCCCGACAAGCACAATCTCGTGATCGGGAAAGAGCAGGCGAGAGTACCGGAGCCCGATACGGCCGGTCGTGAGGACGACCTTTTTTGCACCGGCGACCCGTACCTGCACCGATTCTTCCAGGTGATCGTCCCATGGTTCGACAAGCCCGGTCGACCCGAGCACCGAGATCCCGCCCTCGACCCCGACCCGGGGGTTGAGGGTCTTATGTGCGATGCGTGCACCTTCCGGAATAGAGAGCGTGACCGTGGCGCCTGAAATGCCGGTATCACTGATGGCCTCCTGCATGGATGCAAGGATACATGAAAGCGGGGCATCGCTGATCGCGGGAGCCTCTTTTTTGTATCGTGGCGTGTCCCGGGCGAAGCGCCCAATGCCGGGTCCCGGTACGAGAGTCAGTCCGTCCGGGGCAGATACTGCATCAGCCACAAATTCAATACCTGCCGTCACATCCGAAGGATAGTCTCCGGCATATTTCCTGCACGAAGCATGGCCCGCATGGGCAGTCACCGGGACACCGGCCACAAGACCGCAGGGAAGATGGATTGTTGCCTGCGCTACATCATGGTCAAGCGAGAGGATCGCCGCCTTGCATGCGGCAGCGGCCGTGGTCCCGGTCGTGTACCCGCGCCGGAGGACGGTGCCTGATGAGGTAAGGATCGCAAAACCCCCTGCGACGAGATCGAGTTCCCGTGAATCTTTGACCTTTGTCACCCAGCTGTCAGGGTACAGAAAACCGGTGACCGGGTCCCTCATGACGCAGATTCCCCGATGAGAATTGTGATGCATTCGTTGATGGCGGCGACAGCGACCGGCGTGCCGCCCCGGGTCCCTTCGGTTGAAATCGAAGGGATATCAAGACTGCGGAGAACTGCCTTTGACTCTGCCGCGTTCACAAAACCTACCGGTGCGCCGATCACAACCGCAGGCCGGATGCCTTCGCGGATCATCCCGCAGACCGTGAGCAGTGCAGAAGGGGCGTTCCCGATGACGACAATGGATCCGGCCAGCTGGTCTTTGAGTGCGATAAACCCGGCAGAACTCCTCGTAATCCCTTTCTCCCGGGCGATATCACCGCCGAAATCAAGGGCACAGAGGATTTTTGATCCGTGCCCTTTCTTCTGGATACCCACCTGCACCATCCGGATATCGGTGATGATGTGGGCGCCGGCTTTGAGCGCCGCGAGTGTGGCAGGTACAGGATCGGCGTTGAACCTCAACAGGTCAGCCATCGCGAAATCGCCAACTGCAACCGAGCATCGCTGGCGGACCCGGTCCTCGGGCGTTTCGTTTCCCACAACCTTCCGTGCGAGCGTACGCGAGGTCTTTGAGATCGCATAGGCCTCGGGGGTGGTTGCGCCCGGGTCAATATACGTATTTGTGCTGGTATCCGCGTGGTGTGATGATTCCTTTGACATCGTTTCCCATCCTCCATATCCGGCTCTCGCTTCCGCCGATGATAACCGTTGTGTGCATATCGATCTGATCAATGACGCTCTCGATCTCTCCCAGTGTCGTTATCACCGGGTCCGCCTGTCCCTCGCGCAGGGCATTTTTTATGATCGCGACCGGCACGGTTGCCGGGTAGTATTTCCGGGCATGTTCAATGGCAAGGGCAAAGTTGTGCGGCCTGCCTTGGCTGCGGGGGTTGTAGATCACGACCGGGATCCCGACAGAAAAGACGGCATCGAGGCGCTTTTCGATCACCTCAAGCGGCGTGAGCAGGTCCGAGAGGCTGATGACCGCAAAATCCCCGGAGAGGGGCGACCCCACAAGCGAGGCACCGGCGTTTGCCGCGGTCACGCCCGGGACGACCTCCACCGGGATTGTCGCACCCGAATGTTCGAGCACCTCAAGGACGATCCCGGCCATGCCATAAACGCCTGCATCCCCCCCGGAAACGATTGCTACCTTGTGGGACTGTGCAAGTTCGATTGCTTTTTTCGCCCGCTCGACCTCTTTACCCATCGAGCTCCGGATCACCTGTTTCCCGGAAAGAAGCGACTGGAGCGGTTCGAGATAACTGTCGTTCCCGATCACGTAGTCTGCACCGGAGATCGCATCGATCGCGCGGCCGGTCATGTATTCCTTCCGTCCCGGCCCGCACCCGACAATCCAGAGGCCGTTTGTCCGGCTCTCAACGGGCAATGGCAATGGTCACCTTCCCAAACACTTTCTTTTTCATAACGAGTTCCCGGTGTTTACTGACTGCAAGCGCACACGGTTCGGCGACCCCGATAAGGCCGATCTTTTTTGCCTTCGAGGGTGTGGCAGGGATCTGTGCGTTAACAGTATCATCATCAAGGAATATTAAGTTGGCAGGGATTGCGGCAATCCCGTCAATGAGGCCGGTCTCGCCGCATTTTTTTGCTGTGGTCGAAAAGAGCATCACATCTGTTTGTGCAATACCCCCTTCTGCCAGCGCTGCACGAACCGCACTAGTCACTTCTTCTGCAGTCACTCCTTTACGACAGCCGATACCGACAACAAAATCCCCTTTGTGCACGAGGACTGAAACATCGGGGCCGGCAATCACGATCCCGGGGCCGGGCACGGAATATATTTTTGTGGTACCGTCAAGTATCCCGGTATTGACCGCACGGGTCGAGTCGCGGTTGACAATATCGCAGCCGGTCCGGCCGGCAACGGCTTCCACGGAATCAAGGCCGGTCGCTTCTGTTGCCGTGGAGATCACCGGGACAAGGCCGAGGCCGGCAAGTTCCTTTGCAAGCTCGTTTGCCCCGTGGTGGCCCCCGAGCAGCGGGACCACGTACGAGAAATCCGGGGTGACAACAACAACAGCCGGATCGGTCCACTTATCGCGGATGAGCAAGGCAATGCCGCGTACCACGATCCCCATCGACATCAGCGCAACGATCCGGCGGGTCACAGGAAAAATATCGGCAAAGATTCCGGCCCGGTATTCCAGCACATCCGCATCCAGGAATTCCGCAATCCGGCCTGCATCCCGGAGGAACCGGGGCAGGGCAATTACCACGGTATCTTTCATGAGTAGAGGTAGGATTTGACGTGCCCTTTCTTCACATCGCCCACGACGCCACCGATAAGAAGAAGCGCCGTGTGTTCGATCCCGGCGGCCTGTGCCTTTGCCGCGATATCAGAAACGGTGCCCCTGACGATCTTCTGGTCAGGCCACGAGGCATGGTAGACCACGGCGGCCGGAGTATCCGGGGGACATGACAATTTCCCTGTTATTTCTCCGAGTTTTTCCGTGCCAAGGAAGACGACCATGGTCGAATTGAGACGCGAGAACTCGCCTATCTGATCTTCTTTGAGAGTCTTTCCTGCCGGGCGGGTGACAATAACGGATTCCGAGACGCCCCGGAGCGTGAGCTGGGTTTTGAGCGCTGCTGCTGCTGCAAAGAGTGAGGAAACACCGGGCACGATCTCGACTGCAACACCCCGCTCTTCGAGTTTTTCGATCTGTTCGACAATGGCACCGTAGAGCGCCGGGTCGCCTGAGTGGAGCCGGACAACATTTTTTCCGACGGCTGCGTGCTGTACCATCGTGTCGACCATCTCGTCAAGGTGCATGCCCCAGCTGTCGAGTTTCAGCGCCGCACCGGATTCCGCAACCAGCACCGGGTTGACAAGAGATCCGGCATAGATCAGGACATCGGCGTCCTGTACGAGCCGGTGTCCTTTGACCGTGATCAGTTCCGGGTCACCGGGGCCGGCGCCCACGAACCAGACTTTTGCTCCCGTATCATTTGCAGGTTTTTTTACCATATCAGCGCCTCGCGTACAGCACGCTCATGTAATCGCTTTTTTTGGGGATCTCGTCATTGCGGTACACTTTCATATCCGGGAAAAACATCCGCTCGACAAGGATAAACTCTTTGAATCCCTCTGCTTTGAGCCCTGCGATGATCTCCTGTGGGTGCCGTGCCTTGAGCCGGATGAGAGCTGACGGTTCTGCGCCATCGGATACGACAAAACCCCCGGCAAGCGGGACACCGGCTGCGGCCGCAAACGCGGTGATCGAACTGATCCCAGGCTCGGTCCGGCACTCGATACCGGGATAGCGTTCCGCAATGATCCCGCAGAGCCGGGAGAACGTGGAGAAAAAGTTCGGGTCGCCGAGGATCCCAAAGACGGCGAGACCTTTCTGTGCAACCGGTGCGATTTTCTCCGCGTTCGCTTCAAGGCACGCCCGGATCCGGTCTTCGTCATCAGTCATTGGGAAATCAAGCATGACTGAATCGCGGTACGGTGCGACAAGATCGGCTGCGATCCGGCCCGGGACAAAAACGGTATCCGCTTCCTTAAGCAGCCTGACGGCACGGAGCGTTAAGAGTTCCGGGTTTCCCGGCCCGAGTCCCAGGCCTACGAGCATGCGTCACCTGAACCCACAATCACGTACACCGGGTCAATGGGTTTGAACATCATGCTCTGCCCGAGCGGGTGCGAGCGGGCCACCTGCACATGAATGGCCTCGCGGAAGATCCCGAGGTGCTGCATGGTGGAAGTCACGGTCGCAAGCGTACTCACGAGTACCGCGTTGACGACAATGACCCGCCGGACTTTCTTTGCGAGGCCCGGAAGGATCGTCTCGATCTGCTGCGAGCCTCCCACGAATGCGCGGTCAACAACCGGGGAGGTCCTGAGAAATTCGACCGCTTCTCCGCAATAAAATTCGATATTGGTTACACCGGCCTCTCCGGCCGCTTTCTTCGCGTACGCAATCGCTTCCGGGCGCCGGTCGACTGAATACACTTTCTGCACGACTGAGGCCATGGCAATTGAGACCTTTCCGGTCCCGCAGCCGAGATCGAGCACGGTATCTCCCGGTAAGAGTCCCATCCTGAACAATGAGATTGCCATCACTTCGTCCTGTGTCGGCCCACCGGCAGGTATTACGTCGCCCATCTTCTGAAAATTTTGTTGCATTAAGGTATTAATGCTTGTTTGAACGTTTATGTGTGAATAATTGTGTTTTTATCATGCTGGATTCTTTTCCAACCGGGCTGACGAACGTTTCACGCAGCCGTACAGAATGATCACAATAAAAATGAGGAACATACTGTACGTTTGGGTATATATTCCAAGCAGGAATGGAATGTCGTACGGGTAAACAAGGAAATTCATGTACCACCCGAAGATCGGAAGAGAGACAATGGCAAACATCAGAATTTTCATACGGTAACTGCAATCCCTGAATAAAAAGTAAAGCGGCACCGTCAGGATAATAAAATCGTAGGGCTTTATTCTCGGTAGCATCATAAATATTGCGAACATCACGATAGAATAAATTTTAAGGATATCCTGCCTGTTTTTACCATAGTATTTCCACGTCGCATAGAGGATAATTCCGATGTATGCACACGAGACAAGAGCAATAGGGATTATACCACTGATATTTACCCCTTTGAGAAGATCGCCAAACATCAGGTAGGGTGTAGGCGTGTTATATCCGCCGATATCATAAAGCGGGCTTGTCCCCCCTCGCAAGGTATCAATATATGAGGCAAAATACGTGAGATTAACACAATAACTTATCAGGAATAATAGTGCAACAACTCCACCAGACACAAGAATGTATGTGAGACGGTCAACGACAGGACGTTTAACAACCAGGTAAATCGCAACAAATGGACCGGTGATAAGAGAGATTGCTGCAGTAAGACCCATCACGATTGAAGATTGCCAATATTTCTTTTTTACCAACAACACGAAAATAAGGGCAAATAAAACGAGGAACATAATATCCTTGTTTCCGGTACCAAAATTCCAGACTGTACCCATAAAACCGGTCACTAACAGGGTAATCAGGAAAAGATAATCCGGTTTATTGTCAATTGTTGCGATAAGATACCCACTAATAACAAGCAGGATAACCAACAATGCGTAGTATATCACGATATTTTCAAATACCGAGAACAGATCGAGAATCCAGAAGAAATACAGCGTATGGGGAGGATAGGTAAATGGCAGGTCTCCGCCAACATAACGGGTAACATCTTCAAGGATGTAGGGATTCTGCGCATGATCGAATGCCTGAACCGCTCCTGAATAAACCCTGTAATCCCAATCAGCTGAAGGATCCTGATATATCACAAAAAGCTGGAATGCCGTAAGTGCTATGATAGCTAAACACACTGCAACATATGCAATTTTCCAGAGTCTCTCTTTAAGAAGCAAAGGATCTGCATTTTTCCGGCGTTTCACATAGCCGTATGACTTCGCTGAAGTTATTTAAAGCACCCGCTGTGTGATCGTACTTGGCCAAATGCACTATTTAATTTTGACGAGTTATATCACACACGGAGTCCCGCAGGGAGTACCCTATTCACCGCCGTAGGACTGTGGCAAAAGTCCAAGATCAAAGCATTCGGTATTCTTAAACCCGACTATATAGCGCGAAGCATATATACCCACAATCTCCCAGAAGATTAGAGTGATAATGCAGCGGGGAACCCGGATGGATCAGGATAATAAAAACATACGGGCATGGTGGCAGAACATATCTGCCGAACCCCGCCTTCTTCTCTTTACCGCGCTCGTAGTCGCCGGACTCTTCCTTGAGCTCGTGCTCCATTTCAGGTACGGGATCTCCGTTGTTTACACGCATTTCTTCTACCTAATTGTCGTTGCTGCCGGCGTGTGGTACGGGAAAAAAGCAATCTGGGTCGCGCTCTTCTTTGGCGGACTGCACGTCACCGTCAGCTGGCTTGCCGCTGGTACAGTTCCGTATGACGCGCTGATCCGCGCCCTGATGCTCGTCATTGTCGCCGGAGTGATCGGGACCGTAGTCGACCAGATGAATACGTATTACGATAATATGCTCGCACAGAACAGGGTATTAACCGATATGAACGTCCAGCTCGATGCCTCACAGAAAGCCTACCAGGCGGCAAACACGAAACTTAACCTGCTCTCGGGCATCACCCGGCATGATATCAAGAACCAGCTCACGGCTCTGCTCACGTACATCGAACTTTCGAGGATGATCGCGCAGAACGACGAACTTAAGGCCACGATCGAAAAGGAAGAGATCGTGGCAAACAACATCCTGCACCAGATCGAGTTTACGAAGAATTATGAGGATATCGGGGTCAATGCCCCGCAGTGGCAGAACGTGGCGGAACTGGTTTTACACAGTGCGTCGGTTCTGGAACAGTCCGGTGTGCAGCTTGACGTCTCGACCGGCGACCTTGAAGTGTATGCAGACCCGCTTCTTACAAAAGTATTTCAAAACCTTGTCGATAACTCGCTCCGGCATGGCGAACATGTCCGGCATATTTCCGTAGAATATGAAAAACGGGAAGGAGATCTTGTCCTCATGTACAGGGACGACGGGGTGGGTGTCCCGGCAACAGATAAGAACAGGATCTTCCAGAAAGGGTTCGGGAAAAATACCGGTCTCGGGCTGTTCCTGACACGGGAGATCCTCTCAATCACCGGACTTTCGATACAGGAATGCGGGGTGTTCAGCGAGGGTGTACTCTTTTTGATCCTGGCACCTGACGGTTTCTGGCGGGAGGGTAAAAAATCAGCCCCGAACGTAACCTGATTATTTTGACCCGTTTTTGGTTGTGAGCATTTTTGCATTTGTGGGTAATGACTGCTCTGCACGGGGATGCGAGAGCGATTCTCCCTAAGATCTCCGCTGTGCTCAATGATATTGGAGAAAAACCCGGATTTTTAAAAAATCCGTACCTCCGGCAGATACCGGTATCGGAAAAGCCGGATATCAACAATGGGTTTTTGTTGCCGGTAAAAATGGATATGACGGTTTTTTCTGCGTGCCGTATCACCCGGAATTGCCGGCACCAGAATTTCTGTCAGGGATTTTACTCGGTCTGAGGTGGTTTTACTTCCGGGGGCTTTACAAGTCCGCTCCCGATCGCGATGCCCGCCTTCCTGATCAGGTAGTACGACGCAGCGAGCCCGACGATAAGGATCCCAAGGCCAATGAGTTCCACTCCGTCAGGAGGACTCTGCGGATTAAGCAGGATCACTTTCCGCGCAATTGCGATGATCGCAAGGAGCACCACGACTTCGACGTGGATCACATTCTCAACGATATATGCTTTCATCGTGTCCAGCAGTTCTACCGCGATGAGTACGAGTAAAAAACCACCGAGAGCCGTGGACAGTTCTAAACTGTCCAGGTTAAATGCCGGTGACGGCTTCAGGGCGTTCCAGAGAGACCAGAACATCTGGCCGATCGCAAAGACAAGGACAATAACAAGAAATGCAATAAGCAGTATGTAGACCAGTTTTTCAAAACGGTTGATAAATTTCAGCATCATGCACCTTCATACGGGATCAGATCCGGTTGCCGGGGATCGTAGAGCCAGACCACATCGCCGATAACAATGACTGCCGGCGGTTTCACACCGGCCTGTGTAGCGATATCGCCGATGGTTGTAAGCGGCCCGGTCGTGACCCGGCGATCCCTGCGCAGGCCCCGTTCGATGATGGCAACCGGTGTTTCCCCGGATTTGCCGTTTGCAATCAGGGCCCGGGCGATATTTTTGAGGTTTGCCACACCCATCAGGATCACAATCGTGCCGCGTCCCTGCGCGAGCAGTTTCCAGTCAAGTGCCGGTTCGGGTTTTGTCGGGTCCTCGTGGCCGGTCAGGATCGTTACCTGCGAGGCATACTTGCGGTGCGTGACCGGAATGCCGACCGATGCAGGCACGGCAAGCGCACTCGTGACACCCGGAACCATCTCAACCTCGATACCGGCAGCCCGCAGGGTCTCAATCTCCTCCCCGCCCCGGCCAAAGAGGAACGGGTCGCCACCTTTAAGCCGGACAATATTTTTCCCTTTTTTTGCCCGGTCGACCATCTGGGCTTCGATCTCGTGCTGCTCAAGGATGTGCCGGCCGCCAAATTTTCCGCAATCGATCTTTTCGGCTTTTTTTGGGAGGGATGAGAGGATCTCCTCACCGGGCAGCTGGTCGTAGAAGATGACCTCTGCCGCGTCGATGATCTCTGCTGCCCGCTGGGTCAAAAGGCCCGTGCCGCCCGGGCCGGAACCCACAAGAAAAACTTTACCGGTCATAAGAAATTCCGAGTGTCTGGTACGCTTCTGCGATCAGGTCGCCGGCCCGTGCCCGCAGGGCATCTCCCTGTGCCCGCGCCTCATCGATGGTCTCTACATTTTTCTCGATACGTTCCGTCCGTTTCCCGTCAAGGGAAAGGACTTCGGCAATCAGGTGCCCGCCCTTGCAATAAATACCCATGGGCGTAAAGCACCCTGCGCCCACCTGCTCCATCACCGCCCGTTCGATCGCTACGTCTTTACGGGTTCCGGAATGATCAATCGCGGAGAGTACTTCCATGAGTGAGGGATCGGCTTTACTTACGACAGCGATCGTGCCCTGGTTGGGAGAGGGGACGAATTTTTCGGGGGGCAGGCGATCACCCGGGATCCGGATCCCAAGCCTTGTAAGGCCGGCCTCGGCAAGGACGATCGCGTTGTACTGCCCTTCGCTGAGTTTCTTTAACCTCGTGTCCACGTTTCCCCGCAGGTCGTTTATGGTGAGACAAGGATCATGGCGCAAGAGCTGGGCCTTCCTCCGGGTTGAAGAGGTACCGATTATTTTTATCGCGGACATCGACCCGGAATAGGCAAGGTAATCGGCGGGAGAGTCGCGGAGAAGGATCGCGGAGGTGAACAGACCTGACGGGCGGATCGCGGGGATGTCCTTCATGCTGTGCACCGCACAATCGATCTCGTTATTGAGGATCGCGTCATCAAGCGCCCGGACAAAGACACCCTGCTTCCCGATCTCGTGGAGCGGGACGCCGGTGACCTCGTCCCCTTGAGTGCTGATGATCTTCTGCTCGACCTCGATCCCAAGCGCTGTCAATTTTTTACAGACGGTCGCGGTCTGGGCAAGCGCAAGTTTGCTGCCCCGGGTGCCGATCCTCACCGTCATGCGGTGTACCCCCCGCATATGGCATCAAGGTCTTCTTTCGTATGTGCCACTGAGAGGAAATTGGTCTCAAACTGGGAGGGCGGGAGGAAGATACCGCGTGCGAACATCTTCTGCCAGAACCGGGTAAAGGCTGCTGTGTCGCACTCCTTTACTTCGGTGTAGTTCTGCGGGGCCTCTTTCCTGAAGAAATACTTGAACATCGACCCTATCCTGACAAACGAGCCCCCGGTTTTTCCTTTCCCGGTAAGTGACTCTTCGATCCCCCGGGTCTTTTCCCCAAGGTCTGCATACGTCGCCGGGTGATCGTGCAGCCAGCGGATCGTTGCAATCCCGGCTGTGAGTGAAAGAGGGTTTCCTGAGAAGGTGCCGGCCTGGTAGACCGGGCCCTGCGGTGCGACAAGCGACATGATCTCGCGTTTCCCGCAGAATGCCCCGATGGGAAGACCGCCGCCGATGATCTTCCCGAGGGTTGTGAGATCCGGCCTGACGCCGAATTTTACCTGGGCGCCGCCAATGCCGAGCCGGTAGCCGGTGATCACCTCATCGAAGATCAAAAGGACATCGTGGGCTTTTGTGATCTCCCGGATATCTTTTAAGTAGCCGTCCTTCGGGATCACCGGCCCGATGTTCCCGAGCACCGGTTCGATAATGAGCGCGGCGACATCGGTATTTTTTGCAAGCAGGGTTTCGAGCGCTTCAGGATCGTTGTAGGGCAGCTGCCGGGTGTGGGTGACGAGATCGCGGAGCACGCCGGCAGAGTCGGGGACGCCCATCGTGGTCGCACCGGATCCGGCTTTCACGAGCACGGCATCGTGGGCACCATGGAACCCCCCTTCGATCTTCACGATATCGGATTTGCCGGTAAAGCCCCGGGCAAGCCGGATCGCGGCCATCGTCGCCTCGGATCCGCTCGACACGAACCTGACCATGTCCATACCCGGGTGGTCCCCGGTGATGAGCCGGGCAAACTCCGGCTCCTCCGGGATCGGCGTGCCGTACAGCCAGCCCTTTTCGAGCCGGTCGGCAATCGCTTTTTTTATTTCCGGGTGGGCGTGGCCAAGGAGAAGAGGACCGTAGGCCATGCAGCAGTCGATGAGAGTTGTGCCATCGACTGTGGTAAGATGTGACCCTTCTGCACGGGCCGTGTAAAAAGGATATGGTTTGATTGCCCGGACCGGGCTTGAGACGCCGCCGGGCATCAGGGTTTTTGCCTGCTCGAAAAGATCCTGGCTCTTCATTTACAGCCACCCGCACACATCACAGGCAAAATACGTGATGATAAGATCGGCTCCCGCACGCTTGATGCAGGTCAGGCTTTCAATGACGGTTTCTTTCTCTTTTATCCAGCCGCGTTCGGCAGCGGCCTTGATCATGGAATACTCCCCGCTCACCTGGTACCCGGCAACCGGGAGGCCGAGCGTTGCGATCTCTGCAAGGACATCGAGATAGGGGCCGGCGGGTTTTACCATCAGGATATCGGCGCCCTCATCCATGTCGAGTTGGGATTCGAGGTATGCCTCGCGGCCGTTTGCCGGGTTCATCTGGTACGTGCTCCGGTCGCCAAACGAGAAACCGGACTCGGCGGCCTCCCGGAACGGGCCGTACAGCGCAGACGAGAATTTGGTCGAGTACGACATGATGAGTACGTCCTCGTATCCTTCGGTATCGAGTGCAGTCCTGATCGATCTGACCATGCCATCGAGCATGCAGGACGGGGCGACGATATCCGCGCCGGCTTCCGCGTGGCTTATTGCAATCCGGTTCATGAGGAGCAGGGACTCGTCATTTAAGAGATCCTTTTCCCCGCAGCGTGTCCCACCCACGATCCCGCAGTGCCCGTGGCTCGTGTACTCGCAGGCACAGACATCGGTGATGACGACCATGCCGGGATACGCGGCCTTGATCCGCCGGACTGCCTGCTGCACGATCCCGTCGGCATCATACGCACCCGTCGCCGCATCATCCTTGTGGGCCGGTATGCCAAAGAGAAGAACCGCACGGATGCCCCGCTCCCACATCTTCCCGGCAATGCCCGCGATCCCGTCAACCGGGTACCGGAACTGCCCGGGCATGGACTCGATCGGTCGTGGGGTCGTTGTGGTCTCATCAACAAAAAGGGGGGCGACGAGATCGTTTTTGGTCAGGGTCGTCTCACACAAAAGCGGTTGGACATTGCGGGACCTTACCCGCCTCATTCGTCGCTCTGGAAACATGCGCACCGTACCTCGGACGTTGATGAGTACAGATTGCAGATGCATCGTATTTATGATTATATTATCCGGGAGAGCGGCAAGGGCAGGTCATGCCGGAAAAACGGGCAGGCAATATATATCCCGTACCGTGGTTCAACCTTACCGGTATGCAGAGATCCATTGTTCTCGGATTATGCCTGATCGTCTGTGCCGCCATCCTTGGGGCCGGGTGCACGTCCTCATCCGGTGCAGGGAGTGCTCCCGCTGCCGGTACTGCGACGACGGTCCCGTCAGCGAACGTTTCGCTTGCCCCGCTTGCCCTCACCCCTGCCGATGTACCGGCCGGCTATACGCTGGTCTCGGCCCGGCAGAAATCGGCAGACGAGATGAGCACGCTTGCAAAAGATCTCGGGTGGCAGCAGGGATATGTTGTCATCTATTCCACACCGGTGAACAGTACGGGCGGGCCGACGACCATCACCCAGACCCTCACGGTGTATTCCAATAAGAGCACATCCGATATGGTCTCCCTTATTTATTCAAACGAGCAGCAGCAGAAGGGACTCGTCTTCTCCGATCTCGCACAGCCCGCAACCGGCGCCAACACCCGGGCCTTCTCCGCGGTGCCGGTCAATGCGACACCCACGGCTATTTCCGGCATGACAGCCTTTGCAGAAAGTACCGGGACCGCCCCGGAAGAAGGCTATATGGAGGTTATTTTTGGCAAGGATACCGTCACTGAAGTGATCCGGATGACCGGCCCCGGTGCGCAGTACGACACGCTCAAATCCCTTGCAGAGACGGCATACGCAAAATCCGGCTGATACCAAACCGGGGAAAATACTTTTTTTAATTGCCGCGAAAGCGGCTGGTTCAGGCAGTCCGCTTCATCACGAACCGGTCTTCGCTTTCACCAAAATAGCCGCGTGCAAGGGATGCCTGCACGAACCCTTCCTGGTGGTACAGCCGCACAGCCGGTTCATTTTTTGGGGAGACCGTAATGGAGATGGTTGTTACCGACCGACCGTGTAGCACACCGCAGATGGCCCGAAGGAGCATGGTCCCGATCCCCCGGTGCCGGAACCCGTCTTTTACCATCATGCGGAGGATCCATGCCTGCCCGGGATCGTCCTGAACGATAAGGCCGACAGTAAACCCGACCACAGTCGTCCCGGATACTGCCACAAGAAACGTCGCAGGAGCGAGCGCTCCCATCTGGCGGACAAAGACCGCTGACCGGTAGGGTTCATGCACACCGGCGGATTCCATTCCGCTCACTTCAGAAAAATCTTCGTCCCGGTAGGGCCTGATCAGGAGTTCGGGTGTTTCAGGTGCCGGCATGATATCGGATCCCGTGTCTTCGTTTGTCCCGGCCGGGCCTGTTACTCCGGGACGTCCCGTGTTTCGGGAGGCGTTATGACCATACCTCCCCGGGTGAGGGCCTGGACGAGCGCTTCTGCGGCACTGCGATCGCCCTCCTCGGCGCACGCACGGATGGATGCGGTCGCATCCGTCAGGATCTTTTTGGTGAGCACCCGGGAGAGGTCGTCAATCACTTCAGCGGTCTTCTCGTCGGCCCCGCCCAGCCGGGCAAGCGCCTTGTCCCGCTCGCGCACCCTGACTGCCTCTGCCCAGCTGTGCAGGGCGGCGATGCAGTCATCGGCCGCTCTCCGGTGCAGCTGGCGAATGAACAGTTCGAGTTCCTCGCTGACATATGCCGTGGCCCGTTCTGCCTCGGCCCTGCGGGTGCTCATGGTCTGTTCGTTAACTTCACGCAGGTTGTCCATCGTAAAGAGCCGGACACCATCGATGGTGCCGGCCCCCTCCTCGACATCCCGGGGCTGGGCAATGTCGATTAAGATAAGCGGGCGGGGGTGGCCTTCGATCGGCCAGCACCGATCCCGCATCGCCTCCTTTAATTCTATCTTGTGGATGACCGGGTGCGGCGCAGAGGTGCACGAGATCACGACATCCGAGAGGGTGATGTAGTGGTACAGCTCGTTGAGCCGGACGGCTTTGCCGCCGATCTTCTCCGCGAGCTTGACCGCCCGCCCGTACGTGCGGTTCGCGACATACATAGCGGTCAGGTGTTTTGCCGCAAGTGCCTGGGCCACGAGAAGCCCCATCTCGCCGCTGCCGATCACAAGGATATGCCGGCCCTCAAGTGTCCCAAGTTCGGACTCGGCAAGGAGGACTGCGGCGGAGCCAACCGAGACAGCGCCCCGGTTGATCTGCGTGCGCTTCCGTACTCCGACTCCCACATGCACGGCCTTGTTGATGCAGAGTTCGAGAAAACTGCTCGCGGTGCCGGCTTCCTCTGCATCGGCGAGCGCCTTCTTGAGCTGCCCGATGATCTGGTCTTCGCCTACGATCATCGATTCGATGCCGGCTGCAAGCGAGAGGAGGTGGCGGAGCGCGTCCCGGCCTTCGAGCAGGAAAAATCCCGACCTGCCCTGACCGTCGAGGAAGTCCCGGAGCGTCCCGGCATCGCCTTCGACAATCACCTCGACCCGGTTGCAGGTCTGGAGGAGGAGCACGCCGCTAAACCTTCTCGCCGCGGCTTCAAGGAAAGCCGGCTCGTCACCGAACCGGAAGTTTTCGAGCGCGATGACATCCGCAGTGTGATGGCTGACGCCGGCAATTGCGATCCTTGCTACCGGTTCAGTCATGAAGGTACCTCTCGCTCACATCTTCCCACGCACGTTCGGGGGATTTTTTAAGGAGTGTCCAGACCAGTTTGTCGTTGAGCACCGCGGTGAGGACCCGCCGCCGTTCTCCCTGCGTTAGCGGCCGCTCTTTGAGGATCTCGCGCAACCGGTGCTGGAGATCGATCATGGCATCGAGCGCCGGGTATCTCCTTTCGATATCCTGCCTGATGAAACGGGAGACCGCCGGGCTCTCGCCACCCGTGCTGATCGCGATCGTGTAATGCGCCCCCATCGTCATCGCCGGGATGATAACATCGCCGGGCTCGCCGTCCGCGTTGTTGAAGAGCACGCCATTTTCCTGGCAGAGCGCCCCGATCCGGTCGTTCTCGGCCTTTTCGGAGAGCGCCGCGATGACAAGGAACGTATGTTCGATGATCGCATTGAGCTCGGCATCCGTCGCCGTGCGGGTATTGAGCGCGTAAATCTGGACCGGCAGCGCCTTTATGGCCGGGGTAAACTTCCTGCTGACCACGAGGACCTCTGCCTCGTTAGCAAAATGCCCGGCCTTGCGTGCCGCTACCTCTCCCCCGCCGAATATGACGACCTGCTTTCCCGTGCACTCCACGAAGAGAGGTATCATTGATCAATAGATAGAGCGATAGCGTTACATTAAGATATGGCATCCGGATCCGGGCCGGGGCAGTTGCAGTACTCTGCTGGTGGGCTCATGCCACCACACTTCCCGCACAACGGGGGAGCAGCCCGGCAAATACGCTCATTTTGAGTCCAGAGTTCGATATACTTAAATCGTTTGAGTACCCACACTTTAGAGCGCATTGCGCCGATAGTGTAGTGGTTATCACTAGGCGTTGCCAACGCCTAAACCCGGGTTCGAGTCCCGGTCGGCGCATTTTTTCTGGGGTTTTAATGAGAAGAGCAATGCGTTTTTTAAAAGAGTTCAATTTTCGGCAGGGTAACTAGTAATCGTTCATATATGCGCATATGTCACTTAACAAAAAACCACAAATTTTAGTCAAAAATAACTGTAATTTGTAATAGATTAGGAAAATAATACTGCTTGAAATTCAAGGAACCAATCAACATTTTGAGCTCGGTTTACAAATTCTTTAAGTGTTACATAAAGTTCGTCTCTATTATCAAAATCTAAATTTTTACTCATAAGGCTTTGAACTTGTGATTCAAGCGACAGGGGAATGAAGAAAATGCGATGTTTCCACTTATCCTTTGTCTCATAAAAATTTTCTGATTTTTTATCAAGTATATCTTTATGAAATTGGTCGACAGAATCTTTTTTCAATTTTGTTAACGGTTTCTTGCTTTCAAAATTTCCACTATCAAGAATAAGCAGCATTTTAAATTGGTCTCCGGTCTTGTCACCATATAAATATATGAAATTATCAATGCATCTCGGAAAACCGCTTTCTTCTTTTATAAGAAATTTATAATGACCATTCACCGTTTTTAAAAAATCCCTTATTTTATTACTCTCTGGATCTCTTTGTCGTTTTTGTCTTAAATCCAAAAGCTCGTCATAAGTTATTTTATCCCAACTAATCTGTCGTTGGTCAAGAAGGATAGATATAAGGATTAAATCATGTACCCCTTCACAGAAGATAACTTTTTTTCCCGCCATTAATTGCCCCTTAAATCAAGAAACATTTCATCTATTACTTTTATTCCCTCATCAACGGTATAATCAAGTTTTTCAATTGTTTTCTCATCAGCCGTCATTTTTGAAACTAACAAAACATCCTTTTGATTAGAAGAGTTAGCATATTTTAGCGCAGATTGAATTAAATCATAACTATGAGTCGTCATAAAAACTTGAACATTTAATTTCTGGCAATATAAAAAAAGATTTTCAATAAAAACTTCAATAAATCCCGGATGTAAGTGATTTTCTGGTTCTTCGATTAATAGTACTCCATCTCTGGATTTAATAAAATATTGAATGGTATTTAAAAGTGAGATGAATCCATCTCCATGGGCGTTAATAGGGATGGTAACTAATTGCTCATCAATTTTATAGACTACATTTTTGTTGGAAAGACGTTTTAAATTTTTTACAAGATTATTCTGATTAATAAAATCTTCTAGTATTATTAATCCTTCGTCAGTAGTATCTTCAAAAACGGTTTTATCGAAATGAGTCATTTTGAAAACGGGAACAATTGTATCATCATCTTCGTTAATTTTTAAATGAAAAGATGGGGGGATTGCTGGTCGAATAAAATCAGATTTTCTATATTCTTGCTTATCAACATCAGATAATTTATCTAAATGATTTTTTGCATATGTTTGGATAAGTTTTGTTAATTCATTCATAAATAATTTCGAATTTTCTTTTTTCCTCCAATAAGGTACTACAACATAACCCAATTTTGAGGCTATTGTTATTATATCATAATATTTAAAAAACAAATTAAAAAATTCCACTCGAAAAGTTTCATCATTAAAAACGGTTTTAGTTAATCCACTTTTTGCAGCATTTTTCATTTCACGCAAAATTTTGGAAAATATGAGGGAGGTTTGATCAGCTAAATTTGTTTGCATTGTATCTGAATTGGCAAATATTTGAACATCATCAAAATTAGAGCTGATTTTTGCAATTTGTTCGCCACTAGTTATCAAATCTATAGGATTTTCAATAATCCAATCTTTAAATTCCCAATTAATACAACCGGTCACATTTAATATAATAGCATCCAAAAGTGCACTTTTTCCTGTATTGTTTCTACCAGTTATAATGTTAATTTGTTTAGGCGAATAGTTAAGATCTCGAAGGATTCTAAAATTTTTAATTGATATGTTTTCAATGATGTTCATCAAAGATCAACCATTTTGTATTGTTCATTTAACAGATTAAATAATTTTTGCTTTAATATCTTCAAAAGTTGAGATTACAATTAACCAAAATTTTTAATTTCAATTTGATAATCTATTTCAAAAAAATCATTTACTTGTAGTATTGGTGACTCCCCATAACCAGATTCACATCCGAATCATGCAAATCAATAAAAAATATGTGAGGGCGCTCCCCGCCTCAGGGCCCCTTGCGGGGCATGGCGGGGCGAGTGCAGTTTTCCCTTCACTGATCCGCCGCGGGGGCGTCCCTTCGGGGGCGGCGGCACTCCTCGCTCGTTAGGAGAATAAGGGAGTATGAATGAGACTTTATATTCAAGATAAACATTACAAATAATTATGGCGTCTCCTTCGACAAGCGCGATAGCAGATTATATCAAAACTACGTGTACCCAGATTCAGGCGGGTCTGATAAACGGTGCAAAATTTGATGGACACATAAAATTCGATATCTCTACCGTTGTCGAACAGGATAAAGGCGGCAATCTCGATATTCGTGTATTAAACGCCGATGCCAAAATTTCTGACATCAACACGCAGCGAGTTTCCTTTGTTATAAGTTTTCCAACAGAAGCCCAGAGATTCAATAGAACAGCGGCGAAGGGAAACGCCAAAGCGTACGATGAAAAAATAAAACGGGTAATGAACAATCCAGGCAGACAGGCTGCCGCGATAAAGGGAAAACCGGAAAAAGTCAAAGCGTACGATGAAAAAATAAAAAAGGCACTGGGCATGCAGGGTTCTGCAATAAAATCAAATAAACATTGAATAATATCGGGCAACCAGATTTTTAGGTTCTGTTGCATCTACGGTTGATGATAAATTTTTCACGTCGAACAAATTTGCATTTCAACAGCAAACGCAATGGAACCGTGAAGAGTGCCACTGCACTCACAGGAATGATGAGACCGGCATCTCTCTTCTAAAAAAAAAAGATTTTCGTTCTTTTGCACCGGAGCCGCCGGTACGGATATTATCCCCAGGTCTCGGGGAACGCCATGTTGGTGTAGATATCTTCGAGCCGCGCCTTGTGTCCCCGCTCCATGTTGGCAAGCTGGGTAAAGAGCAACTGGGTTTCCAGGTCGGCAGCGGCGTTCGCAAACTGGGTATACATCTGCATGGCCTCAAGTTCCTTCTTGATGGCAAGGACCAGACCGTCGAGCGGCTTTAAGTCCGCTGTGAGCTTCGGTGACGGGAGTGCATCGCCGACCTTGTAATCATGTCCTGCGGCAAACTTCATGGTCTTGACATCACGGGTAAGGAATGCCTGCAGGAACTCGCGGTGTTTCATCTCTTCACCGGCAAGTTCGTCAAAAAGGCTCTTTAGAGCTTTGTCTTTTACCTTGTCCGCAACAGTATGGTAAAACGTGTAGGCTTCCACTTCACGTTCAATAGCCATTGAAATAATCTTTTTTGCATCCTCTGTTTTCATTTTCACACCTCCATTAAAGATTTTATACCATTATTACTTCTGCACCGGGTTGAACACGTTCTCGTAGATCATGTCGCTGCCGGTGTTTTTCAGCCGCGCCCGTTCCTGTGTCTCCTCGACATAGGCCATGAGTGGCAGTTCCATGGAAACACCCGGGACGTGGCCGAACATCTTTTCGAGTTCGACCTGCTGGGCATGCATGAAAAGCGCGTTTGGGATCTCCGCCGGGCAGACTTCCTCGCACTGGCCGCAGTTCACACAGGAGTCCGCAATGTGGGCATAGCGGATCAGGTGGAACATAAAATTGACCGGGAGTTCCCCGGGCGGGACGTAGACCGGGTTCTTTGTCGTGCAGTCGACGCAGTAGCAGATCGGGCACTGGTCGATGCACTGGTAGCACTTGATGCACCGTGATGTTTCGCTCATGATCTTCTTTAACCGGTCCTTGCCCTCGCCAAGGCCTTCGAAGTCCTTCTTGCGCCACTTGTCGCCGAGCTTGAGCATGGCACCCTCGACTTTCCCCCGGATCTCCAATCCCTTTGGGTTTGCAGCCTCGGTGGCGAGAAGCCCTTTCTTTACCGCGCCATCGATGAGGTTTGCACCTTTCTCTGTGCAGACTTCGACAAATGTCGCCTTGCCGGCGCGGGGGCCGATGACACCCCAGTTCCCGCACGCGAGGTCTGCCTGCCGGGGCACTTTCATCTTGCACCGGCGGCAGTTGGTCCGGCGGCCGTACCCGGCCTCTTCGAGTTCGTCAACGGAGATACCCTTGTGTCCGCCTTCGTACTCGATGATGAACTGGCCCTTGTCGATCTCTTCCTTGTGCACAACGTTCGGGTCAACACCGTATTTGTCAGCGATCATCTTCCGGGCGAGCACGGGGCTGACCGAGCCTCCGCAGTTGACGCCGATCATGATGATCCTGTCGAGATCGAGCTGCTTGCGCTTCGCGAGTTCGTAGAACGCCATCGCGTCGCAGCCCTTGACGGTGACACCGATCTTCGTGTGCCGGGCGCCGCCAAGGTATTTCTTGATCAATTTGGGCAGCAGGAGTGTACCGCAGTGAAGCGAACCGGCGGTCTTTACCAGATCCTTCGCATCAGTGATTATGATCGGTTTTGCATCGTAGAGATCGACGCCTTTTGTGACCGCCAGTACCGCGTCTACCGTCTTTGATTCGAGGGCATACTTCCAGAGTGTCGTGACCGCACCGCCGAGCTCTGCTTTCTTCTGGATGTCGGCATCATTGGTCCACGCGTAGAGCATGTCGCCTTTTTTAGTCATGGTTCAGGCCTCCTTGATCTTTTCAACGGCAACGGCACAGTGCTTCAGCTCCGGCATCTTGGAGAGCGGGTCGAGCGCAGTGTTGGTGAGATTGTTTGCACCCTCGGCAAAGTGCATCGCCATGTAGAGCACTTTCGGCGCAACATCGTCCGTCACCCGTGCTTTTGTTATGGTCTCCCCGCGGCGGCTCTTTACTTTGATCTTTTCGCCGTTCCTGATACCCAATTCCTTTGCATCAAGTGTGTTTACCTGGATATAGGACTCGGGCACTTCGTAGTGCAACACCTCGCAGCGGTCTGTCTGGGTCCGCGTATGGTAGTGGAAGATCACACGGCCGGTCATGAGCGTGTAGGGATACTCTGCGTCCGCTACTTCAGCGGGAGGGCGGTATTCGAGGCCAAAGAATGTTCCAAGGCCGTCTGCCGCCGCAAACTTCTCCTTATGCAGGATCGGGGTCCCCGGGTGTTCAACTGTCGGGCAGGGCCAGTGGATGGACTCGGGTTTCTCCATCTTCTCGTAAGTTGCCCCGAACATGGACGGGGTGCATGCCCGTATGTCGTTCCAGACATCCTCGCCGGTCTTCCAGTCAAAACCCTTGAGACCCATTTTCTTTGCAAGTTCGGAAAAGATCATGTAGTCAACCTTCGCTTCACCGGGGGCATCGACAGCTTTCCTGACGCGGTTGATACGCCGCTCACCGCTCGTGAATGTCCCGTCTTTTTCGGCAAAACAGGCGCCGGGCAGGACGACATCTGCATACTGGCAGCTCTCGGTCCAGAAGATATCCTGGATGACGAGGAAATCGAGTTTGTCGAGCGATGCCTTGACGTGGTTTGAGTCTGGATAGGAAACCACCGGGTTCAGGCCGAGGATATACATCGCCTTGATCGGGTCGCCGCACTGGTTGATCTGCTCGGTAAGTGTCGCACCATACCAGTCGGGCAGACCGGTGACACCCCATGCCTGCTCCATCTTTGCACGGTTCTCCGCAGCTGCGACGGCCTGGTAACCGGAGAAGACGTTCGGGTATGCACCCATATCGCAGGCGCCCTGCACGTTGTTCTGGCCACGGAGGGGATTGACACCGACACCCGGGCGACCGATGTTTCCGGTAAGCATCGAAAGGTTGCCCATCGAACGGACATTGTCGGTACCGGTGGTCAGCTCAGTTATGCCGAGACAATAGATGATGACTGCATTCTTTGCTTTCGCGTACTGGCGGGCGATCTCTTTGACCTTTTCGGTCGGGACACCGGTGATCTTCTCGGCATCGGCATAATTCTCGACGGTCTTCTTGAGATCCTCAAAGCCCTTGGTACGTTTCTCAATGAATTCCTTGTCCTCGAGGCCTTCCTTGATGATCCAGTACATCATGGAGTTCGCGAGTGCAATATGGGTCGACGGATTGAACCGGAGCCACGTGTCGGCGAGCCGTGCGGTCGCGCTGTACCGCGGGTCGATCACGATAATGGGGGTGCCCCTTTTCTTGGCCTGCATGATGCGCCGTGCTGCGAGCGGGTGGGCCTCGACGGCATTGGAACCCCACAACACGATAAGGTCTGAATTCAGGACATCCTCGAATGGGTTGGTTGCCGCACCGGAACCAAACGAGAGGGAGAGCCCCGCGACCGATGGCCCATGGCAGATTCGGGCGCAGTTGTCGATGTTGTTGGTCTTGAATGCGACCCGTGCCCACTTCTGCATCGCATAGCAGTCCTCATTGACAGTACGACACGAGACCTGGAAGCCGAGGGACTTGGGGCCGAATTTCTCGGAGGTCTCCTTGAACTTCTTTGCGATCAGATCAAGCGCCTCGTCCCAGCTGGCTTCCTCAAACTTGTCGCCTTTCTTGATCAGGGGCTTTGTCAGCCGGTCCGGACTGTGGACAGGTTCCCAGCAGGTTGCACCCTTGGGACAGAGCTTGCCCTCGTTTACCGGGCTGCGCTTGTAAGGCTCAACCCCAACACATTTTCCATCCTGAACAACCAGGTTGAGCCCGCAGCCTACACCGCAGTACGGGCACGTGGTTGCCACATATTTTAAATCTGTTGTCACATCACTCATGCACGTTCACCAGATACACACACTATACGCCAGAATTTCAGATTCAGGAAAAAATCTGGTATAAGGCAAGATTCTTGTTAATTTATTATATTAAACTTTTGAAGTTTATCCCGGAATTGATGAATATTTGTGGGCAATCTGAAAAGATGACTATGGCCACACCCTCCCTTGCGATGTACGAGGAACTTCCTTATCCTCCTGATGAAAACAGAATTGGTTCTGTCAAGTCTTCGAGAGAGATTATTCAAACTACGTTGAGAAGAAAGATATCGCCACCCAACAACTTCACAGAACTCTAAAAGAGATCTCCCCCAGGCCTTATCGATGAGTCCCCGGTAGAACGGGATATCAAACGACTTCGCACACCACGCCGGCTCCACACAATAGCGCCGGGCATCAGTCACAACGTACTGGATCTTCATCCCGGGCGCAATCCCGATCCCGTGATCCCGGTATGCCTGCACAGCCGCGCCTTCGATGCACCGGTGGGCATACGTAAGCTGGTTGATCCGGCGATTAATTACTATCTGTTTGGGATCCGCTGCCGGCAGGTTGGTTGTCGTTTTCCGGAAAATCCCCGGCTCAGCTGTTGATGATTTCCCATGAAAATTAAATTGGTTGAGTCAACCAATCTCTCCAAAAATAGTCTGTGTATTTGAATTTCATGCTTCAAGTGTGAACTCCCGTCCCTCTCGCGTTTCTAAGAGAGCCGAAAGAAAATTCATTTATAAGAGGTAATTGAGAATGAACCCGTGGTGAAACGAGATGAAATACCGGTACAAAAGGCATGTAACAAACACCCTCCTCTATGCAGTAATTATCACGGCCCTGATTGCAATCATTAGGCAGTACTCAAAGTGGGGCGCCATTATTTTTGCCATCGTAAGTGTCGCCGCATTAGCCGCTGACAGGTATGTGGAAAACCAGCACCTGAAAGAAGAGGAAGAAAAAGAGACAACTACGAGCTAATTTTATTTTTAATCCGAAAACTTTTTTAGATTTTGTTCAAAAGCTTGATTCCGTTGAATCTGTCCATAGGGACATACCCCGCCATAGGCTAGCCTCGTGAGATCCTGCACCCTCTTCCTCCCCAACCTAGACCGTCTCTCCCATGATCATTTCTCCGACGGAGACTTTACTGACCGGATCCGAGGGTGGAATGTTCCAGTGGAAATGGTGCCAATCCCCTCCACGATTATTGTTTTAATCGCGTGATTTTTGAAACGAAACGTTTTAAACAGGAAAAAACCGTGCAATTTAGCGGCCTTCCTTTGGTCGCGAAAAACCGGTAGTCTTATTGGCCGTCCGGGAACCTGCCCTGGCCTGGAGCCACGCTATGGCCGAAAAATAAAAGGGGTTCCTTATTGGGGAAAAACAACACGGTTTTCCGGGAAAATTATCATGGATCGGCCACTCCTGCGCTGAAATGAGGGAAATAAGGGCATCCGGTGGGAGGGATATGGTGGTTTTAATGGTTGTTTACCTTCGGAGACGAGGAAACTGCCCGCTTTTGAGGGATGAGGGCATCAGCCCATAAAAGGAAAATAAAAACAGGTAATAATCAGCGAATGCTCACTTGATCTTTTTCTCGAGTTTCTTGAGCTTCTTTGCCGCGTCTTTGCTTCCCGCAGCCGCCGCCTTCGAGAGTTCTTCTGCCTTTACTTTCTTTACCTGGTTCAGTTTCGTCATCTGTTTCTTACTGGTTGGCATGTACGCTACCTCGTTTAGCCTTTGGCTCATTCTGGTTAGTTTTTTTCCTTTTTAAAATATCCCTGAAACAGTGGCCCGGCCGGCAAAAAGATTCGGATACCTGAAATGTTAACCGGTGATTTCCGCGATTTCCTGGAAAACCGTTCTGCATTTTTGTTTGTCAGTGGATGATTCACTCTGGCCAGCAGGGGCGTAGTCAAATTGTTTTTTCGAACGAGTAACCATCAGTTATGCGTTGTTTAAAAAAACCGGGAGATGCAACGCAAGAGTTTATTGCAGTTATTTTTGAAAGATTACCACAAACGATGAGCACGAAGATGCCGGACAAACTGAACGTAAACGAGTGTGCGTGATGACCCGGTACCTGATCGATATCCGGCTGATGGGCTCGGTGAAGCGCCAGATCAGTGTGTTGAGCCATCAGCTGGAGAAAAAATTCAATCTCAAGAACAAGCTTGTGGTCCCGCATATCACACTCGCCGGGCCGTTCTCGACCGGGGATGAAGAAAGACTGGTAGCAGATTTCACCAGGATCTGTACGAGCCAGACCGGGATCCCGAAATATGAAGTGGAGGGATACGGGTTTTTTAACGAGACGAGGGTGGTGTATGTCACGATTACTCCTGACGAGCCGTTGCGACAGTTCCGGTACCAGCTGGCCTGTGCAATCTCCCCTTATTGCTCGTTACGGGACTATGATCTGGATTCTGCCGATGCATTCAGGTTCCACGCAACGCTCGCCATGAAACTTGACTGGTTCACGTTCCAGAGAATAAAATGGTATTTCCGGAATCAGGAACAGGTCACGTACCGGCACCACCCGATCCGGGCGACACTGCTCAAAAATTCCAGGATCCTGTGCGAATATGATTTTGTCCAGGAGAGGATGCTCTCCCGGTCACAGGCACAAAGCAGGGCGACACGGAAACGTGATTTTGATATCCTCAAAATGTGGGAGGATGGACATGGAGAAGAGGAGTAATAGCACCCGGATGGAGAAACGTGGTGACTATAACGGTCGTTTGTCGTCGGGGGCAAAAGCACCTTCAGCCCATATGGGGAAATGCAGGGTGTGCTTTCAAAGGCAAAAATGACGACAAAATGCAATAAATTTATATCTAACAAAATGTAAAGAAATTTTTCCAATTGGGAAATGTCCTGGTTCGGCGAGCCAGCACCGGGCACTATCCATTTTGGCATCAAATCCATATCCGTGAAAATATGCATTCGATGGAATGAATACTCACGTGCAACCACCCGAAAGGAGGGATAACATGAAAAACCAGGGAACCATTCTTATCGGAACTATCATACTCTGCATGATTGTGCTCTGCGTATCTGCTGTAAGTGCTGCGGATTCCGGTCAGTCATGGAACGACAACCCGGAGCACATTACTGCCATGAAGGCATATGTCGCTTATGTGGGTGAAGATTACCAGGCAATGATGAACGGCGCGATCAGCTATGTCGGTACGATCAGCGGATCTGCCGGTACTGGCGATCTCACCGGGGCAGAGCAGCAGTTCACTGCGACTGCAACTTCTGTTGGGTCCATGACGACCAGCGATGCGATCGAAGCCGCCCTTTCCCAGATGAAAGGAGAGGTTGCAACATTTCATACCGACGCTTCAAACGACCTGAAGACGTACAACGGCAGTGAATCTGCACTTCATACAAGTGTGAACGCATCTGTCACCGCAGATCAGGCAACAATTGACAATCTCGATACTGCCTGGTGGACTGCACGCGAGACCTCGCGTCTTGATGAATTCACTCACAACGACGCAATCCGCAATGGGGCGCTTTCCAACCTGACCGCAAAAAACATTGATGTTTCGCAGGCACAGGGTATCGAAACCCAGATCAGCGGCTTACAGCCCTCCCTGAAGTCTGCCCTTGATGCCCGGGACGAAAATGCGCTCAGCAGCGTAAACGACCAGCTTGGCACATTCGGTAAACAGTTCTGGGAGGCTATAAGTGGCGACATGTGGCAGCCACGGGAGACGACCCGTCTTGCCGAGTTCGATAACCGCACGACAAACCTCCAGGACCAGCTCACCAACCTGACTGCGAGAGGGATAGATGTCACCCAAGCACAGGCAATTCTCACCCAGATTGTGGCTGAACGCGCTCCGCTCAAAGCCGCGTTTGATAATCATGATCAACAGGTGTTAAATACGGTAGATTCCCAGCTCACAGCGTTATATCAACAGTTCAGAACAACCGTCCAGGGTTACCGCCAGGCTGCCATTACCACCAGAAAAGTGGAGAATGCAGGGAACACAACAAGGAACGCTTCGTTCCGCCAGGCACAAGTCCGCTATAACGCGAGAACTGCCGCGACGGGGGGCAATACCAGCTGAAACATGTTTTCAGCGGATAGGATACAGGGAGGGAAAAAACTATGAAACATGTTACCATTGCCATGGGAATCTGTGCAATCCTGTTGATCGCAACAATCTTTGCTGCTGGTTGCACTTCATCATCAAACATACCGGCGACCGGTACTGGAGCATCTCCGCAGGTCACCCAGACGACCACCGTTTCAGCGGCATCGGTATCTGATCAGGGAACACAGGCGGTCAGTGCCAGTGACGACGCTGCAACTGATGCAAACACAGTCGCTGCTGATGCCGCAATCGATCCTTACAACAGCACCAGCCAGTCAACAACGATGGTGCCGGACAGCCAGGATCTGGGAAGCCCAATCCCGTGAAGATTTATTTTTTATCTAATTCTTGTTATATTTTTTTAGTCTGTAATACAATCTGATGATTTTCTTGATAGATCTCGGTGAAAATCTCACATGCCGCGTACTATAACTGACCAGGTATTATCACGACCGCATTGATGACCCGACCAGTTTGCAGTATGCCTCATCGATCCTCTGCCCGGGCCCTGCGGTAGTTTGTTCCGGGAGCCGGCCGCTTCAACTGGATCGAGAGCACATCCTGTGAAAATACTTTAAAATATCCCGGCACGCCAACGGGATGTAGGACTTGAGTATAATGGCAACAAAAACCGAACAGGACAACGCGGTGCTGGACAGGATTATCGGAGAACGGCGGAGCTGCCGGAAATTTACCCGGGAGATCCCGGCAGATGTTCAGGTTGAGAGTATTATTCACGCCGGCCTCCGTGCCCCATTTGCCGCAGCAGCAATCGGGGACAACAAGGATTATTTCCGGAGGTTTGTAGTCGTCCGGAACGGCTCAAAGGCGATGAAAGAAATTTCTCTGCTTGTCTTTGAGACCGTTCTTGCCATGGCCGGGGATCTCGAACAGGCAGCGGCGAAAAATGCACAACTGCGGGAAAAGGCCGCCGGGTTCATGAACCGGCTTGCCATGATCAAGGACATGGGCATGGTCCCCGGTGTCGGCACGGCTCCATTCTACATCGTTGCCGCTGAAAAGAGAGGGTTCCCCCCTGTGGAAGCACAGTCCCTTGCCCACTGCATGGAAAACATGTGGCTCAAAGCAACTGCGCTTGGCCTCGGATTCCAGATCGTGTCCATCACGGCACAGATGGCGGATAATCCCAAATTCTGCCGGGTCCTCGGCCTTGAATCCGGGAAATGGGCCCTCATGGGGTGCGCCGTAGGATACCCGGCCGAGAAGTTGTCACCTTCGATCAGGCCATCGGTCACGGAAGTTACCACGTGGCCTGAGTGAGACGGGCAGGCGTCAGGAATCAAAAGCGGGTGTGTTACGGCAGCACACCCATAACAATACCCGTAATTTTTTACCGGGCAAAAAAAATTATTTGCTGCTTGTCACGGTCTTTGTGCCGCGTAAAATAGCAATCCTTCCGGTCCGGATCAGTTCCTTGATCCCAAACTGGCGCAGCAGTTTTTCCATTGCGTTGATCTTGTCGGTATCCCCGACAACTTGGAGCACCACCGATTTTGCACCCACGTCCACGATCTGGGCGCGGAAGATCGTCGCGATCTGCATGATCTCGGCCCGGGTCGAACCCTGGTCGGCGGTCACCTTGAACATCACCAGTTCGCGTTCGACCCGCTCGTTGTCGGTCAGGTCTGAGACCTTGATCACATCGATGAGCTTGTTGAGCTGCTTCATAACCTGCTCGATCTGTGCATCGTCGCCGATCACAACAATCGTGATCCGGCTCATGTCCTGTTCTTCGCAGGGACCGACCGCGAGGCTCTCAATGTTAAAACCGCGCCGGGAGAAGAGGCCCGTCACTCTTGAGAGGACACCGGCCCTGTTCTCAACAAGGACGGATAACGTGTGTGCCTTCATGATCGCGGATGCCCCCCGATCATCTCGTTGATTGCAGCACCGGCCGGCACCATCGGAAACACGTTCTCCTCCCGCTCGATCCGGAAGTCCAGCACAAACGGCCCGTCACAGTCCACTGCGGCTTTTAAGGCTGGCATAACTTCATCGCAGGACTCCACCTTGATGCCGTCAATACCGTACGCCTGCCCTATCTTCACGAACTCCACCGGCGGGAGCTCGGTATAGGCGTAGCGCCGGTCGTAGAAGAGTTCCTGCCACTGGCGCACCATCCCGAGGTACATATTGTTGAGGATCGCGATCTTCACCGGGATCTTGTACTGCGCCACCGTTCCCATCTCCTGGATGTTCATCTGGATGCTCCCGTCGCCGGCCACATCAAAGACCGGGACATCAGGCCGGGCAAAGTGCGCCCCGATAGCTGCGGGGAACCCATAGCCCATCGTGCCAAGGCCGCCGGAGGTGATCCATGTCCGGGGCTTGCGGAAGCAGAAGTACTGGGCAGTCCACATCTGGTTCTGGCCCACTTCCGAGACGATCACTGCATCGCCTTTTAAGAGTTCGTTCATCTGCTGGAGGATGAACTGCGGGTGCAGGCACCCGTTCTTCTCCCCGAACCTGAGCGGGTGGTGCTGCTTCCAGTGCTGGATCTTTTTCTGCCACGCGTCGCAGACATTTTTCTTCTTTAATCCGTCAATCATATCCGTGAGCACGGATTTTACATCGCCGACAATCGGCACGTCCACGCGCTTGTTCTTCCCGATCTCGGCCGGGTCGATATCGATGTGGATCACGTTTGCATGCGGCGCGAAGGTGTCGATCTTGCCCGTGACCCGGTCATCGAACCGGGCCCCGATGGCGATCAAAAGATCGCACTCAGTCACGGCAAAGTTTGCGTACTCGGTGCCGTGCATGCCAAGCATCCCGAGGTTGAGCGGATGATCGCAGGGGATGCACCCGATTCCCATCAGGGTCGTCGTGATCGGGATGCCGAGTGATGTCGCAAACGTGACGAGTTCCGGCGAGGCATTGGAAGAGATCACGCCGCCGCCTGCATAGATGAGCGGGCGCTCTGCAGCGGTGATCAGTGCGATCGCCTTGTCGATCTGGCGCTTGTTTCCCTTGTAGGTCGGGTTGTAACCCCGGAGCGACACTTTTTCCGGCACGACCGGTTCTTTGACCGACCGGGTGTTGACATCCTTTGGCAGATCGATAAGCACCGGTCCCTGTCGGCCCGTGCCCGCGATGTAGAACGCTTCCTGTACCACACGGGGAATGTCAGAGGTGTCCTTTACGAGATAATTGTGCTTCGTGATCGGCATCGTGATGCCCTGAATATCCGATTCCTGGAAGGCATCGTTCCCGAGCATCGTGGTCGGCACCTGGCCGGTGATGGCGACAAGGGGGACCGAGTCCATGTAGGCCGTCGCGATCCCGGTGACCAGGTTGCAGGCACCGGGCCCCGAGGTGGCAAGGCATACCCCTACCCGGCCGCTCGCGCGTGCATACCCGTCCGCGGCATGCGCAGCTGCCTGCTCGTGCCGTACCAGGATGTGCCGCAATGGTGAATCGTAGAGTTCATCATAGATCGGCAGCACCGAGCCGCCGGGGTAACCGAAAATCGTATCGGTTCCCTCGCGCTGGAGTGCTTCAATGAGGAGTTTTGCCCCGGTTTTCATGTTCGTTCCTCGAGTAGTCTGTTCATACCGGCGATCATCGCCTCGACGCTCGCCATGATAATATCCGTGCGGGCGCCTCTTGAAGTTATTATCTTTCCGTCTTTACTTAATCTTACGGTCACTTCCACGAGCGCATCGGTGCCGCCGCTGATTGCGTCCACGTGATATTCTTCAAGACGGATGTTCGCGGCATCGGCGACCGATTTACTGAGCACCTGCATCGCGGCATCGACCGGCCCGTCACCTGTTGCCGCGCCGGTCGTTTCCCTGCCCCTGACTTCGAGTGTGACCGAGGCCGTGGGGATCATGCTGCTCCCCGAGACAACCGTGAACTGCTTGAGCCGGATGACCGGCCTGCATTCCATCGCAAGCACCGCGTCGGCAACCGCCATGAGGTCCGCATCGCTCACCCGTTTCCCGGAGTCGCCGAGATCCTTGATCCGTGCAACGATCGCTTTGAGCTGCTGCTCATTTGGCGCATACTTCATCTCGTGCAGCGCCGCTTCGACGGATGCGGAGCCGGAATGTTTCCCGAGCACGATCCGACGCTTCCTCCCGATCTGTTCGGGACGGATGGATTCGTAGGTCGAGGGTTCCCGGATCACGCCATGGGCATGGATGCCGCTCTCGTGGGTAAAGGCCATCTCGCCGACTACGGCCTTGTTGACCGGCAGCGGGACGCCGGTGAGCCGTGACACAAGCGTCGAGAGGGAATAGATCTCCTCTTTTTTGATCCCGGTCGGGTAGTTGTAGAGCACTTCGAGCGACATGACCAGTTCCTCAAACGGCGTGTTCCCCGCCCGCTCGCCAAGGCCGTTTACCGTCACGTGGGCGCAGGTCGCGCCGGCTTTTAAGGCCGCGACCGTGTTTGCAAGCGCAAAACCGAGGTCGTCGTGGCAGTGGATCGAGAGCGGGGCGATCCCGGCAAGCGGCGGGATGAATGCGGCGCACTTCTCGGGCGTGAGCACGCCCACCGTGTCGCAGAAACAGAGCCGGTCTGCCCCGCGTTCCACGCCGCCGGAAAAAATGTGCGCGAGGAATTTCTGGTCGGCCCGTGACGCGTCCTCGCCCGAGAGTTCAACGATGAGTCCCCGGCTCTTCGCGTACTCGACCGAGTTCCACGCCATCTCTGCAACCTGCTCCCGGGTTTTGCGCATCTTCTTTTCGATGTGCAGGTCGCTCACCGGGATTACGAGATGGACCGAATCGGCGCCGTTGTCCGCGGCATAATCGATATCGGTCTTTACGGCCCGGACAAACGTGCAGGTCTCAATCGGGAGCCCGGCGTTCGAGATAAGCCGGATCGCGTCCTGCTCGCCCGAGGATGTCGCAGCAGAGCCGGCTTCGACAACATCGACACCGATGTCTGCAAGCCTTGTCGCAATCTCTAATTTCTGGTCCGGGTTTAACGACACACCCGGGGTCTGTTCCCCGTCTCGTAACGTGGTATCAAAAAAGCGCAGTTTACTGGCTAATATGTTGTTCGGAAATGAGCAACATTTATTTAAACCCATATTTTCACCATTCAGAGAACCCATATCATAACACATCCTGAATTTGAATCGGACGTAAATTTACGCCCGAATAATTACGATAATACTAATTACGAGAATAGAGGGGGGAAACTCAGCATACGATGATCCATGCGATGCTGCCATGAATGGATGTTTCCCTGCAAGCACAAATATCTTTCCTGCACCAGAGATCCCATGGCATAACAAAAATGCAAACGGATTTTGTTATATAACACGGGGGGACATTTTTGTTATGAAATACCAATGTTTTCCGGCTATGCCCAAACCCGGCGGAACCCTTACATGTGCCGGGCCGATAAAATATCAGACAGGGACGATCACTAAAAAAATACGGGAGAATTCTCGCTATGAATACCGATATGCCGTACAACCCCGGGAAGGGTACGCCTGAACAGGTCGCCGGGGCCATCCGTAAAGACTGCACCCGTTTCAGGACGATGCAGAGCCGGGGCGAACTCGGTGTGGCCATTGCCCGGGTCGTGCTTCTGTACCTGCCCCGCGACATCCGGCAGATGGAACAGAATTTCGGGAATTCGATCCGTGACCTTGCTCCTGAATACAAAAAAGAACTTGAAGAGGCAATCACCGGCCACCTGCTCGGGACGTATCAGGCAATCCGGCTCATGGACCAGCAGGGCACGTTCAGGACAAAAAAAGAGCCGGTGACCGATGCAGAGAGCGCCTACTGGGATATGGTGATCGCACAGTGCCGGCCCGGGACCGGCGATCTCCGGCTCCGGTTCTTAAAATTCCTGCTTGCCGGTTTTTGCATGATTGTCCGGCAGGAGCCGGGCCACCCGGTGGGCATGCGATTTCCCGGCGGCGACCGGGTCGAACTTATTGACGGTGTGTACTACTGCCCGGTCCGGGACAAGGCAGGGGATGTCGATGCCGCACTCTGCCCGTTCTGTCCGGCACAGCAGACCCCGGCGGTCGGGTATCTCAGGCCGCCGATGAACGCAAGCGAGCACCGGAAACAGGAATTTATCGACAACTGCTACCGGTACCACAATTTCAACGGATAAGATGGGAGACCACTTTTAACCGGAATGTCCTGAATCCAGCACGATCTCCCTTATACCGGTTTCACATTCCCGATCCATTCCGTTCCTACCCGTTCAAGGAATCGTGAGCTCCGCTCCTTTGGCTCCGCATGGGTCTTATAATAATTAAGCAGGGCCCGGATCAGGTCCCGTACCTCCGCTGATGTGAGGTAGGTGGCGACCTGCTCACCCTGGCGGGATTTAAACCCGCTGTGGCCGCCGAAGAAGACTGTCCAGCCCTTCGCTGTTCCCATGATACCGATATCCCGTACCCGGCTCTCCCCGCAGCACCGCGGACAGCCGGAGACACCGATCTTGATCTTGGCCGGAAATTCTTTTCCCGCGTATTCATCGGAGATCTCCCGGGCAAGGGCAATTGAGTCCTGCGTGCCGTTCTTACAGTACGAGATTCCCGGGCAGGACTGGACATAGCGTACGCCGGGCGTGATCGAGGCCATCCCGAGACTGCCAAGTTCCCTGCGCACTGCTGCAATATCCTGTTCCTGAACACCGACCAGCAGGAAGCGCTGGCCTGACGTTATCTTCACAAGGGGGATATGGTATTTTTTTGCGACCTTCGCGATCGTTTCTAGATTTTCCGGGGTGACGACACCGGCCGGGATCCGGGTCTGGATCGCGTAGGTTGTGCCGTCACGCTGGAGTTTTGCGCCATATGTTGCATCGGTCATAAGAGTTCACGATACAGTTGACTGCACCGGATATGAAGCCTTTGAATGAGGACGTATCACCCACCGTTATGTGAGGTAGAGGTTCGCTCGCAGAGACAATCAAGGACAGATCCCGGTTACACCGGAGCACAAACAAAAAACGGGACATGAATGATATTTTACCGGTTGTTGATTGATACGGCAATCTCATGAGGTCTCAATAAACCTCCTGCCGGGTGGAGGCTTGATAAACCCGGCCTCCCTACCATCACAGTACATTATTAGACATCTGCATGAAACCATCCGTGCAGTGTTCCGGTGATCGTATGACCGATTCCGCACCTCCGTCGGGTTCCCCGTCACTCTATATCAACCGCGAGCTGAGCTGGATCCGTTTCAACCACCATGTGCTCGAAGAGGCACAAGACGAACGGCACCCGCTCCTTGAACGCGTGAAGTTCCTTTCGATCTTTGCAAACAACCTTGACGAATTTTTCATGATCCGTGTCTCGGGTCTCCAGCGGCAGGCCTCGCAGGGGGTACTCAGGGCTCCCCCTGACGGGATGACGGCATCGGAACAGCTCGTCGCGATAGAAAAAGCACTTTTGCCAGAGCTTTCTCTCCAGTATGACTGCTGGCAGGACGTGCTCGCCCTGCTTTCCGGTGCCGGTATCTTCATCCACTCCTATCAGGACCTGGATGCAGCACAGAAAAAAGCACTCCGTACGTTCTTTGTCGAGGAAGTATTCCCGGTACTCACCCCGCTTGCCTTTGACTCCGCCCACCCGTTCCCGTTCATCTCGAACCTCTCGCTTAACCTTGCGATCACCATCCGCGACCCGATGGGAAAGGAACTCTTTGCGCGGATCAAGGTACCCACCGGTCTCTTTCCCCGGCTTGTACGGGTCCCGGAGAACGGCGCCGGTACGCATCGGGACGACAAGCAGGTGCACCTCGTGTACCTGGAAGATCTCGTTGCCGCGAATCTCGATCTTCTCTTCCCCGGTCTCGAAGTCGTCGGGGCATCGCCCTTCCGTATCACCCGTGATGCAGACCTTGATATCGAAGTCGATGAGGCATCCGATCTCCTGACAACAGTCGAGGAGATCATGGAGCAGCGCGCCCGGGGCACTCCGGTCAGGATCGAGGTGGACTCCCTGATGCACGAGAGCACCTGCCACATGCTTGAAAAGAAACTGGGTATCGGGTCCCATATGCTGTACCGGATCGGCCACCCGGTGGGGATGGCAGACCTCATGGAACTGCTCTCGCTTGACCGCCCCGACTTAAAAGACAGCCCCTTCCAGCCATCGATCCCGCCGGAACTTGCCGAAGAGAAAGATATTTTTTCTGCGATCAGGAAAAAGGATATCCTCCTCTTCCACCCCTATGACAGTTTTACTCCGGTGATCAATTTTATCCGGCAGGCGGCCCACGATCCGGACGTCCTTGCGATCAAGATCACCCTATACCGGGTCGGTTCGAAATCGCCGATTGTCAGGGCGCTCATGGAGGCCCGCGAGAACGGGAAAGCCGTGGCAGCCTTGATCGAGCTCAAGGCACGGTTCGACGAGGAGAACAATATCGGGTGGGCCCGGGCACTTGAACGGTCCGGTGTCCACGTCGTCTACGGGGTCGTCGGCCTCAAGGTGCACGCGAAGCTCTGCATGGTGGTCCGGCGCGAGAAAGATGGCATCCGGCGGTACATGCACCTCGGGACCGGCAACTACAACGCGACGACAAGCCGTATCTACACTGATTTCGGGATGTTCACCTGCGACCGGGATATCGGGTACGATGTGGCAAACCTCTTCAACTTCCTGACCGGCTATGCCCGGTTCGACCAGTACCGGAAGCTCGCCGTTGCACCGGTGACCCTGCGGACAACGATCATATCAGGGATCGACCGGGAGATCGCGTGCCACCGGGAACATGGGGGCGGCCACCTCATCTTCAAGATGAATGCACTCGTCGATCCTGACTGTATCAGCGCCCTGTACCGCGCCTCGCAGGCCGGGGTAAAGGTCGAACTCCAGGTACGGGGTATCTGCTGCCTGCGGCCGGGCCTTCCCGGCACGAGCGAGAACATCACAGTCAGCGCGATTGTCGGGAGGTTCCTCGAACACGCGAGGATCTATTACTTCAAAAATGGCGGAAATGACGACGTGTTCCTTGGGAGCGCAGACCTCATGCCACGGAACCTCGACCGCAGGGTTGAGGTTCTGTTCCCGGTCACCAATCCCGCGATCAAAAAAGCGCTCCTTACAACCATCCTCGATACCGAACTCAGGGATAACCGGCAGCTGCGGCTGATGTCCGGTGACGGGAGATACGAGCGGAAACACCCGCAAAAAGGAGAGGCACCGGTCGATTCACAGTCATGGTTCCTCGAACACCCCGGGATATGGTACAATGCCGGCACCTGATCAGGCTGTATTCGAGACCGGTCCCTGCGTCTTTGGGGTAAGCCGGCTCCTATCCCTTATTGATATTCTCTCGACAGAGGTTGCTGGCGTACGGGCCGCGGACGATATCGAGCCGGTCCATCGCATGAGGGTCGCCTCCCGCCGGCTTCGGGCTGCACTCCCGCTCTTTTCTGCCTGTTTCCCCGAAAAGGACTACCGGCACTGGATGCATGAAATAAAAAAAATCACCCGTGCCCTTGGTAATGCCCGGGATACGGATGTCCAGATCGCATTTTTAAAAAAATACCTGAAAACTCAAGGTGGAACAGTACCGGCCGGTGCAACAACCCCGGTCCCGGCGCCTTTACCATCGGGTGATCCCATTGCCGAACTCCTTATTCAGCTCCAGAAGCGGCGCAAAGTTCTCCAGCAGCAGGTAATCTCCGTGCTGGACGAACTCGAGGAAACGCAGGTACTGGTATCCCTGCGGGAGGCCTGCACCCCACCGGCAGCACCGGGAAAGAGGAGGAAACGGGAGCGGTATTTCGGGATACTCCCCGGTGCTGCCGACCGGATCGGCAGACGGCTGGCCGGGCTGGACCGGTTTGAGCCTTTCGTGCACAACCCGGATGCGGTGTACGAGCACCATGCCATGAGGATTGCGGCAAAGAAACTGCGGTACACGCTGGAGACCTATGCCCCGCTCTACCGGCGCGGGTTCAAAAAACCTATCGCCCGCATAAAGAAGATCCAGGATCTCCTTGGCGACATCCATGACTGCGACGTCTGGATCGAACAGATGACCCGTGCGATCATAAAACAACATACCCGTAGGCACCCCGTGGGGACCCTCCCCGGCGCAGCGATTTCTGCAGTGGCCCCGCTCCGGAGGCTGCTTGTCAACCGCGAGCGGCGCCGGACGCGGCTCTACCGGCAGTTTGTCCGGTACTGGGATTCCCTTGTCCGCACCGGGTTCCGTGATGCCCTGCGGGTCGCGGCACTGGAAGGCCAGAAAATGGCATTTGGCCGCCGGTCGTCCCGTGAGACAAAAGAGGAACGCGAGGCAGTTCTGCGGCTTTCTGCTACAGCGCCCGATCACGTCACCCACAGCATGAACGTGGCAGCGCTCTCCCTCCGGCTCTTCGATGAACTCGCGCCCCTTCATGGACTCGGGCGGCGCGACCGCGACCTTCTCTCGTTTGCGGCAATCGTTCACGATATCGGATGGACTGCCGGGCAGGCAGGACACCAGAAAAAAAGCGCTGAACTGATCCTCACAAGCGGCGACCTGCCGGTACCGGTCCGCGAGCAGGGGATCATCAGTCTCGTTGCCGGGCTTCACGGGGGGAGCGGAAGGGTGAGGCCGGCCGGTTTCTGGCTCCTCCTCTCACCATCTGACAAAAAACGTGTCCGAAGCCTTGCCGCACTTCTCAGGGTCGCTGACGGCCTTGATTATCTCCATACGGGAAACGTGACTGATCTGCACTGCACAACAGAAGGGCCGGAAGTACGGTGTATCCTTACCGGCACCGGGGATGTATCAACGGAAAAAGCCCGTGCACTCAAAAAGAGTGACCTTTTCGCAGAAGTATTCGGGAAAACGCTGGTGATACCGTGAGAGCCAAAACAATCGGGGCAGCCGGACGTGTTGTCGCCTTCATCGATATCGGCACAAACTCTGTACGAATGCTCGTTGTCAGGTTCAATCCCAACCACTCGTACAGCATCCTTACCCGGCAGAAACAGCAGGTGCGCCTCGGGGAAGGCGAGTTTGATGACGAAGAAATAACGCAGGAGGCCATTGACCGGACCTGCCTTGTCTGCCGTAAGTTTGTCGATCTCGCCCGCACGTTCTCTGCCGAGGAGTTTATCGCGGTCGCCACATCGGCGGCCCGGGAGGCTTCCAACCAGTCAGAACTGCTGGCACGGCTGCAGCACGATGCGCTCCTTGACGTACGGGTCGTCTCGGGGCGCGAAGAAGCGCGGCTGATCTACCTCGGGGTCGCAAGCGGGACGCATCTCGGCGACCGGCAGGCTTTTTTTATTGATATCGGCGGGGGAAGCACCGAGATCTCCATCGGGGGTCAGCAGCAGTACAAAATGCTTGAAAGTTTCCGGCTCGGCGCGATACGGCTGACCTCACATTTTCTCTCCGGCAACCCTACCGGGCCCGTGCGTCCTGAACAGTATAGAACCGTCCAGCAGTACGTGAAAAATGCCATTATCCATACGGTCCAGAAGATTCGCCGGGAGAAAATCGATCTCGCGGTGGGCAGTTCCGGCAGCATCATGAACCTTGCCGAAATCGCGCAAAAAACCTTTCACTCGGATGTACTTTCTCCGCCGGGAGTGCTCACGTACCGGGACCTCAAAAAAGTGATCGACCTGCTCTGTTCGCTCCCGCTTGAAGAGCGCCGGAAAGTGTCAGGGATCAATCCCGAGCGGGCCGACATCATCATCGCGGGGGCCGTGATCCTCGAGACGTTTATGAAGGAACTCGCGCTCGAATCCGTAACCACGACCAGCCGGGGGCTCCAGGACGGCCTTCTTGTAGATTATCTCTCCCGTATGGAGGATTACCCCCTGTTCGGGAAACTCTCACCCCGGGAGAGCAGTGTTCTCCAGCTGGGGCGGTCCTGCGGGATTAACGAGTCCCATGCACGTACCGTAACCCGGCTGGTGCTTGAGCTCTTCGATTCCGCAAAAGAGTTAAAACTGCATGATTATGGCGACTGGGAGCGGGAACTCCTTGAATATTCCGCCTTCCTGCACGACATCGGGTCATTTATCTCCTATACCAACCACCATGCCCACTCGTATTATATCATCAAAAATTCCGAACTGCTTGGTTTTGACCAGAAAGAGATCGATATCATAGCTAATATCGCCCGGTTCCACCGCAAGAAAAAACCGCGAAAGAAACGCCTCGATGGTACTGACATCGCAGACCGCGAGCAGCGGATGGTTCTCGCGCTTGCGACATTTGTCCGGCTGGGCGAGAGCCTGGACCGCAGCCATGCGGGACTCGTGGAGCATGCCAAGCTCGTAAGGGTGGAGAAAAACGAAGTCGTCCTCGATATTATCGCGGAGAACGACTGCCAGCTTGAGGTCTGGGGTGTTGAGGCAGAACAGCGGGCCTTTGAGAGGGTGTTCTCAAAACATCTGGCCATAGAGGTAATTTCGCCACGGACAGAAAAAGAAGAAAATTGTCTGGATCTGAAATAAGAAAGCCCTGCGCCCGGTTTTTCAGCATCAGAATGGATGTAATATTACTTTTTTTACTTTTTTGAAGACATGAACTCCCCATGGGATAGTCTTCACCCGGTTGTTTCCTGCCCTTCCGTGTAAGGACGTATTTTACCGGCTCTTTACGGTACTGGTAACGGGGGAAATGGTGACGCTCCTGATCATATCCTGAGCCTCACCGAGATGTGCTGCATACACGTCATTTGTCGGGGAAATATTCGCACCCTCATAGGAAAAAATATAGGGGGTTCCCTCAACGATTGTATAGACCTGGTGGCCATAACCCGAATTGATGTTGTCATCAAGCGGCACCTGATAATCAATACTATATGCTAAATTGCCGGAAACTTCGAGCTGGGCATCGTGCTTGGTCATCACCAAGTAGGGATAATAATTCTGGAGGGCGATGACAGCAAGATTATAGTATTTTCCCAGATCTGTTGTCGTGGACGGATCCACATCGACGCTGAATGTTACGTACGAGTCATTACCCGGGCTAAAAAAATTTACAACGTTGATGGTATCTCTCCCATAATCCCGAATGGCCAGCTGACCTGATTCCTGCATTTCCCAGTCACTGGGATAGGATAATGTTATGCCGTACTGGGAATTGGTGTACGTTGTATACTGGACCGCCGCCGTTGTTGCAGCTGCCGGAAGTGTTGTCGTCACCACTGCGGACGTGGCGGTTATTGGTAATGAGGTCGGGGTATTTTGTGCCTGTACCGCTGTCTCTGCGGGGGATCCCGAAGAATTCGCGGTACTGGTCGTGCACCCGGCACTAAAAATTCCCAGCACCAGTATTACCACGGTAAAAACACTGAATACGATTTTTTGCTTTTTCATTTTAATCAGGTCTCTATGATAAATCACCCTGCTTAAAGGTTGGGATATACTCCCGGTACAGGTGAATGATCGAATCCGGCCCAAAAGAGAAATGGCAAGATACCACAGTTCGGTACAGGAAAAGGTACCTTATCCGATCTTTTTTAACGCGTCCTCTGCGGCCTGACTGACATCGGTTTCCGGGTGGTGCAGCATTTTCATGAGCGGTGTTACGCCCCTTCTGTTCCTGATCTCACCGAGTGCCCAGATCGCAGCATCGCGGACGACCGGGGATCGATCGAGCAGGGGGATGAGTGCATCAATGGCATCCGGCGTCCGCAGAGTCCCAAGGATGAGCGCCACACGCCAGGCTATCCCGTCCGGGGTGTCGCGCAGCGCGTCAATGAGGATCTGAGCAGAACCCGTCCCGGGATCGGACAGGGCATCGAACGCTGCGCTGCGCACCGCCCAGTCATCATTCTCCAGTGCGCCAATGAGAAGCCGAAGATTCCCCGTATCGGGGGCTCCGGCAAGGTTTGTGATGATCCCGAGTCGGACCTGACGCGGGGCACGGTCGAGATCAGCCGCCCACTGCTCGCGAAGGGCCGGGTTGGTGGGCGTCGTGTGCTGTGCTGACGGTACTGAGGCGGCAGACGTTTTTGGCGTCGATGCTGACGGAGCTGGGCTCGCAAGCCCGAGGGCTTCTGCCCAGCTGATGACCGCCCAGCGTGACACCTCGCCGGAAAATCCAAGTTCGTCTTCCAGCCTTTTTGCAAGAAACCCCTCAGTGAGCGCAAGGGGAAGCGTATGGCGTGGGGCGAGAAGATCATCGGTCACATGCTGCCGCACTGCATGTACGAGGACGAAAATCTCTCGGGAGCACTCCGGGCAGGTATCCCGGAGCAGTCCCTCGCATCGGTTTGGATCGTATGCGACTGAGACGCCGTAGCGGGTGACAAGACGTGCGAGCGTGGCGCGGACAGAATCGTTCATGGCTGCTCCCGGGAAGGCGGCATGAGGGTACAGGATATGCCGTCAATTGTTATGGAGGTTTTCGGGTTAAGCGGGACAGCCTTTCCCGGGGGCACATCCGTTGTCGTGCCATCAGGAAATGATGCCTGCCAGGTATCGTCAGAGAGGTTTCGTAATCCTGCTGCGCCGGGGATCGACGGGTGGGGGACGACGCGGCCTATCGCATGGGACCCGTCGTCCATACCGGAGCCCGGTGCGATATGGCGTGCCCGGAGGGTGGTCCCGGGTGTAAGTACCAGGCAGGAATTCCCGCCCGGCCGGCAGATCTGCAGAAACGGGGATGAGGCGATCCTGCGGTGACAGTGCCAGCAGGAGATATCCGGGTGTGTCATGTCAGCAAAGTTCTCTGCATGACAGGAGGGGCAGGGCACCAGCCGGTCTTTCAGGGAAAGAAATAGGCTCTGCCATTCCCCTTCGGTCACTCGTCGGCCCGGGTTCCTGATCCCATCGGTAAACGCCCGGATAAACAGGGCCTTAAGTTCGGGCGGGCAGAGTTCCCAGCGCTTGCGGGCGACAGCGTAGTCTGGATCCTCCGGCAGCCGGTTTGCCGGATTATCGGGATCGAAGACAAAAACCGGTGAGAAACCGTACACCTGTTTTTTTGACGGGATGTCCCAGCAGTGGTACTGGTATTCCATGGTGCCGTGGAACGGGTGGTGCCAGACCCAGACATAAAAGAGGAGGACGGCGAGCGCATGGAGATCGGTCTCGGTTGATGGGTCACTCTCCCCCCGGATCAGCTCCGGGGCCATGTACTCCATCGTACCCCAGACCTGGCACCGGGACTGCCGGTTGACACCGACGTTGTCGTTGTCACAGATCAAAACGTCGCCGGTTTTCGGGTCAAACATCAGGTTTCCTGCCGAGATGTCCCGGTAACAGTGTCCCGAGAGGTGGAGAGCCCGGTAACTGTTGGCGAGCTGGTAGGAGATTTCGGAGAGTGCGCCAAGCCCTGGGACAGGTTTTAAATGCGCCCAGACTTCGCCGAGCTCGGCAAACCGCTGCGTATCGATTCGGGTCATCAGGTACCCGAACTGCTGTAACCCTTCGGCAGTGACAAGATCGAGCGGCCAGATGAACCGTTTCCCTGCGGCCCCGTAGGGAGGGCCGGTCCGGACAAGATAGGAGATTGCGGTCCGCTGGTCCGGGGTGGCCTGCTCGGGTTTGTACCATTTTACGGTCTGGAACCCCTGGGGGCCATCGACAAGATAGACCTCCCCCTGCGTACCTTCCCCGATCTTTTTAATCACGGAAAGGGTCGTCCCGAGCAGTTCTGCATGAAGAGTCTGGCCGACTGCAAGCGGCATGATTACCAGTCCTCCCATGCAGAAACCGGAGTATCTGTCTCTGTCGGTCCGGGTGGGGATTGCAGTGACGTTTCCGGCTGGACACAGGCCCAGACAAGCGTCATGTCGTCGCCGCTTGCAACCGCCGAGTAGCGGTCGAGCCAGCCGACCATAGCCGCGGCAACGGCCTCCACCCCGTACGTGCGGATCCTGTCGACAAGACTGTGGACAAAGATCGAAAATTCTTCACTTTCTGCCCCGTTAAACGAGTCCGAGATCCCATCGGTGGCTGCAAGAAGAATCCCACCCTTGCCACGGTCGAGCGTAGCGGTTCTCCAGAGAAGGTGGGCATCGGGAGACGAGAGCGAATGTGTTTCGTTACCGGCTGGAACCGGATCCCGGGGAAGGGGAAATTCGATCATGCCGTCAGGCCTGACAAGCAGGAGGTCGCCATCTCCAATCTGGCTGACAAGAATACTGCCATGGCTGACAAGCGCAGCGATGAGCGTCGTCCCGTACCGGGAATAGTGCGAATCTGGTCCGGCAGCAAGTGGAATTGGGGGAGGGGGAAGCGTCCGCCGGCCGGTATCCTGAACGACGAGTTCACGCCAGCGCCGGGTGACCCTGCGGGGAAGATCCATTTTGAAGCCGGCCCGTAACTGCTGGGGGGGAACGTCCCCCTCCGTATACGAACGGAAGAACGAGACCAGTTCGCTGATGGCGGCGTCAACGGCGAGAGCAGAACCGGCCCGGCTCTGGTCGTGACGGGGATCGCCATGGCCGTCAGCGACGGCAAACGCAATGCAGGGTTGTGCCCCGGCCGAACCGCTCCAGAGCGCATAGGAATCCTCACAGGGCCTGCCTGCCCGTAGATGCGCAGCCCCGGTCCTGCTGCACCCGAATGCCCAGCCAAGGCCGGTGTCGCAGGTACAGGAGAACTCATTCGGTGTTGGCATGATCCTTTCAGAACAGATCGGTATTGGACGTGATCATCTGCGGCGGGGATTCAAGGGAAACATTCGATGTCTCGTCCACGGTCGGCGTCCCCCTGCTCCGGCCACGGGATGACGCAACAGATGCACTGATGGAGGCCCACTTGATGTACGCAACCAGTTCCTCGGGGGAATGTGCCTTAAGGAGGCCGACAGATTCCTGGTTTACGAATTTGAGCAGTTCAGGGGCATTGTAATCCGATTCATCGCCGATAGCAATGGCCAGCCGGACTGCCTTGATACCCCAGGGGATCTTCCCGAGCTCGGCAATAGCCGCGTCATATTCCTCGCGGGGATCGGTGCAGAACCCATCTGAAATAAGGATACAGACCGGTGGGAGTCCCCGGCGGGGCATGCGTTCTATGGAAAGTTCCCCGGCAAGGAGACGGAGCGCTTTTGCCGTTGCGGTAAGGCCGCTTGTCTCCAGTTCAGGCCAGACAAATCCGTCAAGGGGTACCGGATCGGGACCGACATGCCAGGACGCATCATCAGAAAATTTTATGGCCCGCATCCGGATATCAACCTGCGGGTATGCGGCGACCGCTTTCTGGATCTCGGGAAGTGCCTCGCGGATGGCCTGGTTAAGCGTGGCGATCTTCTTTCCCCGCATTGAGTCGGAACAGTCGGCAAGCCAGAAGAAGTGCAGTTGTTTGCGCGTCACCTGACCGTCAGGGATCGGTATAGTATCTGCGATAAAAATGCCCCCTTTCGCACTAATTACACAATCTGACCGGTAACAATATAAGACCACCGGTCACCCGGCGTTCCGGGGAACCAGACAATGAAAACCCGCACATTGTGTGTGCGAAAATAAAAAAAAATGAATTCCTCTTACGAGGTCGGTGTGGTGGTGCTGCTGCCGGCCGGGATAGCGCTCTTGATCATTGTCTTGACCGGTTCCGGCAGGTTCATCCCGTCAAGAACTGAGGGGAGAATGCTCATGATAACCTGCTGGCCCTGCGAGGTTGCAGCAAAATTCTTGAGTAATGACATCCCGTCAGGTGTTGCCAGGAAATTCTTTATTGCGGTCTGTCCTTCAGGTGTTGCAATGAAACCGGCAGCCGAGGCGCCGATTCCTCCCAGATTTCCAAAGTCCATATTATTTCACTCCGTGTAATGTTTTCTATACAGATGCGTGATATTTGTTCTTAAACATGTGGGAGGAGGTTTTCCGGTGCATACAGAAATTGATGATCGGACCGGATTTTGTGCAGGTCCAGGCGCCATTCCACTGCACGGACGAACTCCGGGAACGACCCCTCGCGTAAAAGCGATGGAAGAATAACCGGCCGGGACCGGAAATATTCTATGCATGAGTCCGGACAGAGAAGCAGGTACCTGCCATGCATATCCCCGCCAGATTGTCCCTGCACAAGGGGGTCCTCTTCATTAAGACCGGGATTACTAAAAAAAGTATGTCAGGGAAATATCCCGTACATTATAGCTTCTTGAGTGCCTGCACAAGTTTCCCGACGGTTTCCTGCGCATCGCCGTAGAGCATCCGAGTGTTGTCCCGGTAGAACAGATCGTTTTCAATTCCGGCAAAGCCCTTTCCCTGCCCGCGTTTGAGGACAATCACATTCTTCGCCTGTTCGACATCGAGGATAGGCATGCCAAAGAGTGGGCTGCCCTGCCGGTGTGATGCCGGGTTGACAGTGTCGTTTGCCCCGATGACAAGGACAACGTCCGTAGCCGGGAACTCCGGGTTGATTTCGTCACGGTCGAAGAGGTGGTCGTAGCCGACCCCGGCCTCGGCAAGGAGGACGTTCATGTGCCCGGGCATCCGCCCGGCAACCGGGTGGATCGCGAATTTCACCGGTATGTTCTTGCTTTCGAGCAGGTCGGTCAGTTCCTTGACCTTCTGCTGGGCCTGGGCAACCGCCATACCGTAGCCGGGCGCAATGATCACTTTGTCTGCGTAGGCAAGCATGACCGCGACATCGTCTGCCTCAATCGCCTTCATGCTGCCTTTGATCTCGACACCTGTTTCCTCGGTCGCGCCGAACGCACCGAAAAAGACGTTCGTGATCGACCGGTTCATTGCCCGGGCCATGTTGAGCGTCAGGAGCGAACCCGCGGCGCCGACAATGATACCCGCAACGACCATGGCATAGTTGGGGGTCGCAAACGAGAAACCGTCGAGTGCAACGGCAAGGCCGGTGAACGCGTTATACATAGAGATGACGACCGGCATGTCGGCCCCGCCGATCGGGAGCGTCATGAGGAGCCCGAAGCCAAGCGAGAGGACAAAGAACAGCGGGAGATACAGTGTGACAGCGAGCGGAACCCACGAGGGTTGCATGACGACAAGAATACCCGACACGACAGCGAGGGCGAAGACCGCCATGTTGAGAATCTTCTGGCCCGGGAAGGTGATCGGCCGGGGCCGCATCCAGCCCTGGAGTTTCATAAACGCGATGATACTCCCGGCAAACGATACTGCCCCGATAAGACCGCCGATCACCGCAAGGGAACTGGTGGTGGCAGAGGTAGTAATGCCGAGGAGCTCGACTGCCGAGATCCCGGCCGCCGCACCGCCGCCCATACCGTTGAAGAGTGCAACCATTTGGGGCATGCCGGTCATCGCGACGCGCTTTGCCGCTATGTAGCCAAATCCCCCGCCAATAACGATCCCGATTGCCATCAGGGCAAAATTGGTGAGGTTCGGCGTAAGGAAGGTGACAAGCGTCGCGATAACCATCGCGGCGCCGGCCCAGACAATGCCGCTCCGTGCCGTGAGCGGGTGGCTCATCCGCTGCAGGCCGACAATAAAGAAGAAAATTGTCGCAATGTAGATCGGATCGATCACCCATGAGAGGTCGATCATCCTTAGGCCTCCTTTTTGGGTTTCTTGCCGCTGCGGTCGAACATCTGGAGGATCCGTTCTGTGACCACGTAGCCACCGGTGACATTTGCCGCGCCGAGGACGACTGCGATAAACCCGATGATCTGTTCAAGGGGCGTTGTCGCGAGGCCGAGTGCGACCATCGCACCGACAAGAACGATCCCGTGGATGAAGTTCGAACCGCTCATCAGCGGCGTGTGAAGGATGACAGGGACCCGGCTGATGACGACATAGCCGGTAAAAGCGGCGAGCATCACGATGTAGACCGCAGTCCAGAGGGTAATGGTATCGATCATGGTTTTCCTCCGTTTATGAGTTCACTAGTTGGCTTATGGATCACTGAACCCGCGTGGACAAGGAGGCTCGCGGTCAGGATCTCATCGGCAAACTCGGTAACAAGCGTCCCGTCCTTATCGATGAGGAGAGTAAGGAACGACTGGAGGTTCTTTGCGTACATCTGGCTTGAGTGGAACGGCACCTTGGCCGGGAGGTTTTTTGGCCCGATAATGGTAACACCGTCTGCCTGGATGGTTCTTCCGGCCTGCGTGAGCTCGCAGTTACCGCCGGTCTCTGCGGCCATATCGATGATGACCGCGCCCGGCTTCATGGTGGCGACCGTCGCTTTCGCGACAAGGACCGGCGCCTTCCGGCCGGGGATGGCAGCAGTCGTGATAACGATGTCAGCCCGGGCGACCGCGGCAGAGACCATCTCCTGCTCTTTTACTTTCTCTTCAGCGGTGAGCTCGCGGGCATACCCGCCCTGGCCCTCGGCATTGATCTCAAGTTCGAGGAACTTGGCTCCAAGGCTTCTTACCTGTTCGCCTGCGGCTCGCCTCACATCGTAGGCCTCGACAAGTGCCCCCAGCCGTTTTGCGGTGGCGATCGCCATGAGGCCGGCGATACCGGCCCCAAGGACGAGAACCGTGGAGGGGCGGATGGTACCGGCCGCCGTGGTGAGCATCGGGAGGAACTTCGGGCAGTGTTCCGCGCCCATGATGACTGCGACATACCCGCCGGCAGTTGCCTGCGAGCTAAGCGCGTCCATGCTCTGGGCGCGGGAGATCCGCGGGACAAATTCGAGGGCAAACGCGGTGATCTTCCGGTCGCGCATCTTTTTGATGGCATCGAGGTTGCCCGCCGGGTTCATGAACCCGATAACAATCGTGCCTTCGGCCAGCTGCTCCACCTCGGCAAGAGTCGGAGGCTGGACCGCAAGAACGATCCGGGCACCGGCCAGCAGTGCATCACGGTCGGGGACGATTGTTGCCCCCGCGGCAGCAAACGCTGCATCGGGATAATAGGCCATTGCCCCTGCATCGCGTTCAACCCGGACCTCGCAGCCCGATTTCTTCAGGTTCCGGACTACGTCCGGCACGGTCGCCACCCGCTGTTCCCCGGGTGCGAGCTCCTTTGGGACGGCGATTACGATAGGGGAGGTCATATCTCCCACCGGGTCCGTCCAGTCATATCACAAGAAAACAAGTACTTCACTCCATGGATGATTTGCAATTGTATCCCAAAAATTGAATCTACAACTTCTTTATTTTACGCACCCGGACGGCAACGCCGCGCTTGGAATTTTTCATCTCCGCAGCTGACATCGCGGCCCTGCCGGTCGCCATCGCTTTTGGCCCGACGACAAGGACTTCGTCACCGTCGCGGATCGCGGGATCGGCATCGACCACGCCCGGCACGAGTACATCGCCCTCAGGCAAAAAGTCACTGATTGTCACGCGGTACCCCAGCGGGATAAGTTCCCAGCCCTCAAAGGTCGGCCGCAGCAGTCCGTTCCCGGTATCGATAGAAAAGCGCTGTATGTTGCCTTTGGAATAGAACAGCTCCGGGAAATGGCCCCGGGAGAGCATGCTTTTCGTGTCGATATCGCAGCCGAACTGGTATGAGAGCATCCCGTGGAGCCGGTCATCCTTTACCCGGCGTTCGCTGTCAAGCGCCCGGCTGAGTTGCAAAAGGGCTTCATCGCCGGTCGGGTGCTCACGGCAGGAATATTCAAGCGTGATCCCGCAGGTTTCAGCTGCCATCTCGGCGACTTTGAGCGCTCCTCCTTCGAGATGGGCGATCACCCGGTCGTACTTGTGAAGGGCGAGGTACCGGGCGACGATATCCGAGATGTACGCACATTCTTCCGCATCCCAGTAACCGGTGACCGGGACATCGTAGTGCATCGCGGGATACACGCATTCAAGTTCCCGGGGGACGAGGCCCAGTGGCGAGGTGATGATGAGCTCGTGGGCCCGGCCGGCAACTGCCATCTGGAACCTCTTGTGGCTCTGCGAGAGCGAGTATGGTTTTTTTGCCGAGCAGGGCAGGAGGACAGCAACCGTGGCCTTGGGCGGCTTGTAGCGGCAGAGGAGCCGTTCGGCAAACCTTCGCACCTCGACCCGCTGCATCGATTCGCCGGAATTTGCTCGCATCACGCCGCTTCGTGCGACCGGGGCATATTGTTCCGTCCCGGTATAATCCACGTCAAGGTGGCGCATGATGGCGACATGGTTTGCGTTCATCCGGCACCGGGATTCGACGAGCTCCCGAAGTTTTGACTGCCCGATGAAATACCGGACAAGTGCGACCTCTCCTTCGAGAGCGAGCCGGTTATGCAGTTTCAGGTCGCCGGCCCGGCAGCCTTCGCAACTGCATATGCCGGCTTTCTGTGCATCGGCCGGGAATTCGCCTTCGGGCGTGCAGAACAATCCCTGTGCAGATTTGAGATCTACGGCAATATAATCAAAAAGGCCAAACCCCGAGTAACAGAGAATGTGGACGTTTGACGGAAGCGCAGTGCCCGGGGCATACCAGAGCGTATCGGCCGGCGTCTTTTCCCGGATATTTTTGAGCCACTCTGCATACCGCCGGGGATTTGACACGGCAGTGTGCAAGTTGGCCACCATCACGACATCCCCGCTCTGTGCCGGGTTTTCAAGTGCCGGGTGGATGGCGACCGGCTGGTCCGGGCCACGGGTAATATAGGTTTTTACAAATTCCACGGGTGCAGAAAGCGGGACATTGGTGCCGCCCCGCGCCGTAAGCGAGGGAAAGACCGTTTCCACATCAAGCACCGCGGGAAACGGCACCTGCGGAACCGGGCCGCCTTCGCAGGTAAGGATGCCGGCCCGGGCAAGGCCGTCGCGTTTCCTGATATCGATCCGGATCATTCGATCAGCTCCGCCACGTCACCGAGTTCTTCGGCAAATATGTTTTTCCACTCTGCATGAAGGCCGGTAACCTGGATCCTGGCCCCCTTATGGCTCTCTGCAAGCTGCCGGATGCCCCGGCACCCCTGCCTGACCATCGCTGCATCCCACTCGGGGATCTCGCTCTGGCCGATGGGGAAAGTCTCCTTTAATTCCGGGGGATATGGTCCGAACGGCGGCTTGAAGTAAAGCACATCGTCATATCCCTCGCGGATACCGTTGTCGCACGCGACAAGGACGTTTGCCCCGATGCGCAGCCGGGAGAGCTGCCGCTGGTACCGCAGGACTTCGGTCCGGGCGCAGCTCTCGTCGCCCCGGTAGAAGAACCGGCGTTTGTGGGCCCGGTCAAACTGTTCGAGTTCCGCGTTGTGCTGGAGGAGTCGCCGGTACCCTGACAGGAGCTGCGGGTGGTTCCGGCACCGCTCGTCCACGAGTTCCCAGAGCGTGCCGTCCGTGATCGCCTGCCGGATCCGTGCAATCTCGGCAAGGGTGACGGCGAGGTTGTGGAGCGCGAGGAGCCGGGTCCGATCTTTAGCGGTTCGGAGCTGTTCTGCCGTGTGGCTCCGGCAGACTGCACAGGAGCAGGGAAGATCAGCAAGTTCGTCAATCTTAAAACTCCCGTGCGTGGTGAGGTACCTCCCCTCTTTTGCATAGAGCGCGTAAGCGGCAGAATCAAAAAGGTCACAGCCCATCGCGGCGGCAAGGGCAAACATCACAGGATGGCCGGCGCCAAAGAGGTGGATGCATGAAGACCGGGGGAGCGTGCGTTTTGCCGCAAGGACGACATCCACAAGATCCCGGTACCGGTAAGACTCCATAAGGGGCACGACCGCACCGATCGGGCAGAACGAGAAACCGAGATCCCCGACTTCTTTACCCGCCCGCTCACGGAGGTCAGGGTAGAGACTTCCCTGTACCGGCCCGGCCAAGGGTGCATCGTTCCCGAAGAGTTCTTTTGCCTCGCGGAGCCGTTCCATCGTTATCGCAAGTTCCCGCTCCGCGGTTTCGCGGTCAGCGTCCGGGGAGGTGGGGATATCGAGCGGTACCCAGATGTCGCTTTCGATGTCACGCTGGTAGGTGAGGGTCTCTTGGTTTGTGATCGAAACCTGCCCGTAGACCGAGAGCTGGAACGATCCTGAATCGGTCATGATAACGCCGTCAAAATCGAGCAGCTTGTGGAGCCCTTCCTCTTTGACCCTCTCGCTGTACTGTTTGCTCTGCGAAAAAATGTAGGCGTTTGTTATAAGCGCCTCGACACCCATGCCCTTTAGTTCCTTTGGGGTGACGAGCATCAAGTGGGGATTGATAACCGGGAGCAGTGCCGGTGTCCGGATCATTTTTTTCCCGGCAACTAGTTTACCGGTCCGTCCTGCTATGTCACTGTCCAGGCTCTCGAATGAAATCGCCATGCCGCGGGGGTACTCCTTGTAGCCTTATGATATGCTCCGCTTTTTGTTAAACCGATCCCTTAAAAGAGCCGGTAAAGATCTGGCCTTCAAAGGTAAGGATTTCGATGTTGGGCTGCTGCCAGCAGTGTGTGGGGAGTCCCGCCTTCTGGCAGGTCTGGTCAAGGAATGTTTTTGCATCCCAGTGGTATTCGGTCGCAACCTGCGGGAGCAGGAGGCCGCTTGTGCCATAGCCCCGGGCGATAAGACCATGGCGCCCGACTTCCACATGGGCCGGGCGGTCGGCCGGCTCGCAGTCGAGAGGGCCCGGGACAGTAAGGACTGTAACTTCGAAATCAAGGGATGCCAGTTCATCCTTTTTTACGCCCGGGAACCGGGGGTCTTCGAGCGCGGCAGCGACAGCGGCATTTTCAATTGCTTCGCCAAGCGGCATCACCGGGTAAGGAAACCCGATACAGCCCCGGAGCTGGCCGTTTCTGGTCAGGGTCACAAAGACCCCGCGTTTCCCGTCAAAGACCGGCGTCAGGGTGATCATCGGCTTTGGTTTTCTTGCTATCGTATACTCAATGGCTCCCCGGGCAAGCCGGACGGCAAGTAATCCTTCATCAGGAGTCAGCAGTTCCATGGCACAGGCCTTCCGTTTCTGTGACACATTCTGTATGTCCTGTTTAATTAGTTATCTCCCGGGAAAATTACAAAAAAAACTTGCCGGGCCCGGTCACCTGCGCCATTATTAAGGTTCGTTCGCGCATATGTAGTCGTGAGAGGGAGAGAGCGGCTGACGGTAGCTTTAATGCTGCTGAGGAAAGTCCCCCCACCCACCGGGCACGCAGCCATACACAAGTATGGGTGGCGAGAGTCACGGCAATGGCACAGAAACGACACGGCCTGTTCCCAGTCATGATGCGGCTGAGCTCCGTTAAGGAAGCGAGAAGTGCATGTTCGCATGCACGAGTAACCCGCTGAGCGTTTTAACGGAACAGGATACGATGAAACGGCGAAACCCTGCGGGTGCAAGCCAGAACAGGGCAATGGATCGCTCGGTATCCGCCCGGGTATGGCGCAGAGCTGAATGCCGCATGAACAGAAGGAGGCTTACTCCTCCCACTCACGTATTCTTTTAA
>Ga0181529_10000330_pt1 | contig 71107 bp, 74 predicted proteins | sample PEATcosm2014_Bin_36_FD_119763 | JGI IMG/M metagenome (GOLD analysis project Ga0181529, IMG submission 119763) | Peatland microbial communities from MTU Mesocosm Facility, Houghton, MI, USA - PEATcosm2014_Bin10_30_metaG | ecosystem: Environmental > Terrestrial > Soil > Wetlands > Peat | place...
ATAGCGGTGAACACCGTAGAAGGCCAGTACGATCATCACTGCGAAGTAGGGCAGCAACACCGCCGCGTCAAACAAATTCCAGTGATAAAGCCCGGTGAAGGTCCGGTCGGCATTCAGCATCGCCTTCAGTTGGTGGCGCAGGCCGGTTTGCGGCGCAAAAAGCAGTAGCGCGTTCAGGCGCATTGGCAACCCGCTCACAACTCTGGCGGCAAAATTCAGGCAGCTCACGGGCGCGGCAATCACGGCAGGCCTCCACGGTCGATATGCAAACAATTTTAGTCGATGCAGGGTGCGGCTGGCACGAAACACGAAGCTGCGGGAAAACGACCGAAATCGCAGCCGCATTGCGGGCTGAGCACGCCGTGGTTGGCTCTGTTCTAACTGGAGCGATATTCTCTATAAATGCAAGAAAATACAGGGGAAAGAATCTGTTGCGATCGTGAATTTTCTTGGAGAACCTGTTGACACTCCTATAGAATTAATGAAGTCTTCCTTGATCTCCACTTCCTATTACCCTATGGATGCAATAAGCCAATCCGATCATCTGCGCATCCTCGATTTTGTACGCGATTGCTACGCGATCCGCGGCTTCGATAGTTTTGAGGAGTTTCAAGGCAGACTCGTCAAGTCCCTTTCCAGCCTGATTCCCTCGCTTCACGCCACCTACAACGAGATTTCTCTGACAACTGCAACCGCATACAACATTGGCAGCACGCGGGAAAGCTCAAGCCCCGAGGTGAGCAGGCTGCTGGCTCAGCACATGATGGATCACTCTCCGTTGTGCAACTATCTCCAGACCGGCGATGCGCAAGCTGTCAGAATCTCGGATTTAGAAGGTCAGCGCCAGTTTTACAACACGGGCTTATATACAGAGTTTTATCGCCATTACGATGTGAAAGACGACTTGTGCATCGGCCTCTCTCATGAACCGACGAGGCTGGTTACCATCGCATGGCACAGCGACCGGCGCTTCACGGACTGCGAACGCAACATGGCCAATCTCATTCATCCCCACGTGATTCAGGCGTGGCAAAATGCCTTGATATTCGGCGAGATGCATCGCCAATTGAGTGTGCTCAACGATGGGCTGGCAGGTGCGGCGCTGGGCGTGATTGCCTGCAATGCGGAAGGCGAAGTGCAACATACCTCGGCCTTGGCGCGCCAGTATCTTACGGAATACTTCGGTGCCACGAAAAATCTGGATCGCCAACTGCCGGAGAAACTTCTGAGCTGGGTGCGCAGTCAATCCGCACAACTCAAAGGCTACGATCTGCCTGCAGTACGGTTGCCGTTCGTCGCGCAGAAAGAGGGCAATCGGCTATCGGTTCGCTTGCAGATCAGCGCGGGAGCGATTCTGCTTCTGCTGGAGGAAAGGACGTTGGCCGTCAAAGCCACCGTCCTTGAAGGCGCTTCTCTTTCCCCGCGTGAGTCGGAGGTGCTGGGATGGGCGGCGCAAGGCAAGACCAACGGCGAAATTGCCGCGATTCTTGGCATGAGTTTGGCCACCGCGAAGAAGCACATGGAGCATATTCTGCGTAAACTGGGAGTGGAGACCCGCACCGCTGCCGCCGCTTTGGCTTTGCAGCTCCCAAACTACGACTGATTCCCCATACGCCTAAAGACGTATTGACCCTGCACGGTCAAATTTTAGACTATTGCGATAAGCGTTTCTATGCGCGTATCCGCCTCGTTGTAGCCTTGCTTCTTTATCGCTGCTGATTTTCGGAGTTTGATACGGCGGCGTGGAATTGTGAACCGTTGTTGTACTTATGGAGGCGCGCTCGTCGCTGAGCGATCGAGGGGTAAGTTAGCGGCAGGGTGCAAACCAAAACAAACCGAAAGTGTCCACAGTGAACTTGCGGTTTCAGAACATGAAAGGATTAGGCACTCATCATGAAGTCAATCAAGAGCATCATTGCAGTTTCAGCGTTGTTTGTGGCCGCCGCGTCGTTTGCCGGCGCGCAGGTTCTGGCTCACTCGGGCGACATTGCAGGTTTCGGCGGCTACGGTACCATCCACAATTCGGGCGATCCCTCCGGCGACAGCCATCCGACTTTTGGCGCTTCTGCTGGTTACAACGTGACACCTGGCGTCACAGTTCTGGGCGAATACACCTATATGACGTTGGGCAATTTCGGAAGTGGAGTTACCTCGAAAGTCCAACTCTTTGGTGGCGCGGCTCGCTTCAATTTTCTCACCTCGACCAAGGTCGTTCCCTATGGCGTTGTAGCCTTCGGCGATATGCGTCCGACCGAATCAGCTAGCGGCACAAGCATTTCTGGCAGCGGCTATTACTCAGCCTTCGGCGGCGGTGCCAGCATCTATTGTGGAAAAAACTGGGGCATTCGGCCCGAGTTCCGCTTTGTACGGTCAGAACTTAAACCCCCAATGACTACTTCGTACACTGGCTACAACGTATTCATGGAGTCGGGTTCGATCTTCTTCCAGTTCGGTGGAACGAGCGCGAAGAAGACAACTAAAAAGTAAGTATAAGTGGTAAATGCGGCCAGAGTCGTCGATGGAAAATCCACCGGCACTCTGGCCGTTCTGCATTTGCGCGAGAAATCAAACACCCCGGCTACCTGTACTCGGCGGCAAAGACATCTGCCTCGTGATTCATCTGATCCGCGCCGGCGGCATAGGAAAACAAGATCACGCGGTAGCGGAAGACTGCCGTCTGATTTTTCTTGAGGGTGAAGTTCATAGCCGGCATCTTGGGATTGAAGATACTGGGTGCCAGCGGATTGGCCGCGAATAACCCATAGCCGCGCGCATGCCAGGTGGTTGGATAACCGGGGTTATCCGGCCGGTCGATGATGCCGATGGTGACGGTGTGTCCGCCGGTGTGGCCGGTGAGGGTGCACCAGCGTCCGCGCGTGGACCATACCGCCTCGCCCTTCACTCCCTCGCTGGTGAGATATTCGCCGCTGGCAACCGACGAGGCGGGAGCGACTTTGGTGGGAACGCCCAGCGGGTCCATGAAGACGCCGCCTTTTTCATTGGGCGATTCCAGCCAACTGGCGACGCGCAAGCCGAGCATTCCATCCTTCTCGTCGTTGAAGACGACATGATCCTCGGCAGTCAGCGTAATCACCTGATCGATGATGCGCGCATGATCGCGCCGCTGGAAGATATAGCGCGTGTTTTGCTTCAGAATCTCCTTGTCATCGCCTGTGAACCACAGCGACTCGACCACCAGCTCTCCCCGGTTGGTACCGCTCTTGGTGGAGACGATTTTGGAGTGCAGTATGGAACCCATCTTCGCACGCTGTTCCGGCTTGATGGCGTCGGAGTTATTCCAGAAATCGAAGCCGTTGACGTTGGCGTAGTTGAACCAGAGTCCGGCGTGATGAGGATGATCGACGCGTTCGCCGGGTTGTGAAATCAGCGGATAGCCGCGCGTAACGGTGATATCTTCATCGGTGATGAGCGGATAGAGGACGGGCTTTTTAAGCGTCGTGGGCCAGATGTAGGAGGTGAAGGGAAGGCCGTCGATGGTGACATCAACGCGGCGATCGGCTTCATTGGCGACGACCTTCACGCCTTTGGATGATTGTGCGGCTACTGCGCTGGCCACTAATAACGTGCCAGCGGCACAGAACGCGAGTGCAGCAAATTTATTCATAGACCTTTCCTCCCGCCATCACCTGCTGCGTCTTGTCGTCGAAGGTGACTTTCTCGCCGGTCTGTATGGCGGCGATGTTCATGCAGAGGGCAACCGAATGGCCGTAGCCGGCTTCGATGGAGGCGTTGGGCGTCTTGCGTGATCGGACACACTCCATCCAGTTGCGCATATTAGCTGAGGTCATGGGATCGCCGCCGGTGTCAGCGTCGGTTGCGGCGGTCTCTGCCTTTTCGACCAGCGAGAAGCTGGGCAGCAGATTTTCCTTGAGTCCCATCGAGGCTGCTTCGCGCGCGCGTAGGCCACCGGTGGGCGTAACCGTCTGCTTGTCCATGTCAATCATGCCGCCGTTGGAATAATAGAGTTCCTTGACGCCGCCGGCGGAGTTGGTGAAACGCGATGAGTACTGCACCTGAAAGCCCTTGGTCAGGTCGTCGAGTGGGCCGTAATCAAAAACGGCAGTCATGGTGTCCCAGTTGGTGCGGCCGTCCTTCCACAGATAAATGCCGCCGTTGGCAACGACGCTGCGCGGATGCGGCAGGCCGCTGAACCAGTGAACCGTGTCGATCTGGTGAACAAGCCACTGGTCGGGAATGCCCGACGAGTAAGGCCAGAAGAGCCGGAACTCCAGATACTTGCGCGCATCGAATGGCTCGTAGGGACGGTTGAGCAGAAATCGCTTCCAATCGGTGTCTTGCTCCTTGAGCAGCGGCACCACATCGGGGCGGCGCCAGCGTCCGGGTTGGTTGACATTCCAGGTCATCTCCACCATCACGATCTCGCCGAACTTGCCGGACTGGATGTATTCGGCGGCCTTCATATAAGCCGGCGTGGAGCGGCGCTGGGTGCCAACCTGCACGATCTTGCCGGTCTTTTTCACGGCGGCTAGAAAGTTGCGGGCGTCGGACATTGTGTCCGCTGTGGGCTTCTCGACATAGGCGTCACGGCCGGCGTTGACGGCCTCGATGCCGTGCCGCGCGTGCTGGAAGTCGGCGGTGGCGATAATGACTGCATCAACGTCCTTGCGGACATATAGCTCGTCGTTGTTGCGGACCCCTTCGACGGGATTGCCGCAGTGCTTTTCGATAAAGGCAGCGCCCTCTTCGCGGCGACGGCTCCAGATGTCGGAGACGGCTACAATCTGGAAGTTCATCTCTTTGGCATTCTGTTGAAAGGCGGGAATATCTCCCCCCTTCATGCGATCGCCGCAGCCGACGACGCCCACCCGGACGCGGTCGTTGGCACCCAAAATAGCAGCATAGCTGCGCGCATTCCATGTGACAGCAGTAGCGGCCGCCGCTGCCCCGCCTGCCTTAATAAACTCTCTGCGATTGCTGTTCTGCACTGTCATACTGCTCCTGTCCGGTTCTCAACAAACCCATGCTCTCGCACTTTTTGTTTGACGCAAAAAGAAAGTAATAAGACGCATTTGTGATCATCTCTCGACCACAGATTTGTATTGCATGGAACTTGAGTAAAAATACGCCCCGCTTCAAGTTCTGAAACGGGGCGCTGGTTAGTGGTTAATTGTCAAAGGTGGTCAGTATCGCCCTAGAAGGTGATCTTGACCGCACCCTGGAAGATTCTGGCTCCGCCGCCACTCAGCATGGTGGCACCGATCGTGCCGAAGGTTCCTGAAGACATTGCCGAGCTGGTTCCGAGGTATCCGCTGCTGCCGGTAGGCGCGCCGGGAGCGGCAAAGTTCGGATGGTTGAGGACGTTGAATGCCTCCAGGCGAAGGTTCATCACAAAGGCATTATGCAGTGGAATGGAGCGGCTCAAAGTGCAATCCGTCTCCAGGAACTTGGGTCCGCGATAGGCAAATCGGCCGGAAGATCCAAACGCTCCGACCGGGGCGGAGACGAACGCGCTCTTGTTGATGTAGGACGTATACACGCCACCAACCGGTTGCAATATCTTGTTGTGTGTATACACAGGCGCGGTCCCGGTCAGATTGGGCCGGTCGTTGTTTACAGCGGTAAGTGAGTTGTCCACACCCAACGTAACCGTGAAGGGATTGCCGTCGGTGGCATGCACCAGCGGGGAAATCTCCCAGTGGTTGATAGCTTGCCCCTTCCAGCCGGTGAGGGAGAAATGGCTCTTGGCCACAACGGCAACGTTGACAATGTGTCTGAAATCGAATCCGCAGCTTCCCTTGTCGCCCTTCGGGTTGGCTGGATTCTGAATCGAGATTGAACTTACATCTGCCGCGTTGTCGGAGATGTCGATGCAGTGCGACCAGGTATAGTTGGCAATCAAAACGAAGTTGGCGGACATACGATGCTCCAGGCTGGCCACCACGCCGTTATAACTGGCTCCCACACCTGACAGAATGTACATCGAGCCGGATCCCCCGCCCGCATACATCTTACCGCCGAGTGCGGCGCCGTTTTGCTCTGTCAGATAGTAGCGCGAAGACGCGTTTCCAGTTGTGTCCAAGCCTCCGACGACAGGGTCTGTCCCGGCGACATAGACCGACGGACTCATGGGGAGGCCGTAAGGTCCGTGAACTGTCGAGTTGCCTACGTAGGCGATCTGCGCTTGCCAGCCATTCCCGAATTGATGCTGCACGCTGGCGGTATATTGCAGCGTGTAGGGTGAGTGGAATTTAGTCGGGAGCACAATGTATTGAGTTCCCTTGTAAAACGCCGCACTGGATGTTGGAACGACTGGCTGCGGGAAGGGTTGCGGAGAGGCGGCCGCAGAGCCGTTCGACCAGGGCGCGCTGAAGCTCAACGGAACTCCACCCGAGGGAGAATTGTTGATTGTCTCGGCAAAGGGAGGATTCTGTTGCACGCGTTGTCCCGTGAAGAGATTAGGCGAGTCATAGACCATGGCCATACCTGCGCGGATAACCGTCTTGCCTTTTCCATCGGGATCAAACGTGACTCCCACGCGAGGAGAGAACTGCCAGGGTGAGTTCTGTGTGAAGGCTTTCGGGACACCCTTATCGCCATAAAAGAGGGAGCCATATGGCGCATTGGGATATACCGTGCTGACCGTGTTGGCCAGGAATCCGCTCATGCTGAAGACGGAGCCGCGATTGAAATAATCCGTGGCCACGAACTCAGGATCCCAGCGAATGCCGGCATTCATCACAATCCTGCTGGTGGCATGATAGGTGTCCTGAACGTAAAGGCTGGGAATCGGCTCGCGCAACGCGTTCTGCTGTGCTTTGCTCTGCCCGAAGGTGGCCAAAGAACCTGTCAGAAAATCCAGGTTTCCTTCCGCGCTGGTACCGCCGGTGCTCGCTCCGGCCGGGCCGGTTTTGGCAAAGATGCCAGTGAACCCGAAGTTGCCATTGCCTTCATAGATGTTGTTGACGTTGAGTTCCGAGTGAACGTACTCACCGCCCAAGGCAACCTGATGCTTGCCATGCGTCCAGTTGACATCGTCCGTGATGGAGATGGTGTTGGTGTTGAAGTGAGCCGCGGAGCAGGTGCCGCAGTAGATGCTCCAACTGCCGGTTCCTCCAGATACCGCTAGCTGCATACCTTCATTCGACAAGTCGTTCAAAGTGACGCCGATGGTGCTTGATTCGAGTCCCGCTGCCGCAGGTCCACGGTTGTTCCGCCGCCGGTTTCCAGTGGCATGGAAGCTGTTTACCAGACTGCTGGTGACAACATATGTCTCGGCGAGGGTAAGAGACTGAACACGCTCGAGGTTGCCGGCTGAGCTGGTGACCAAAGCGTTGGTTGGCGAGAAAAATGCCGCGTTGTTGTATCCGTCAAGCAGATAACGGCCATAGATGCTGTGTTTGGAATTGATGGTCGCGTCAATGCGTGTGACAAAAAGGTTCTCGGCCAACTGTTGTGGAATCGCATACTTTACTAGACCGTTTCCGCCGGTTCCGGTGTTCGCTGAGAAACAGTAGTTGGCAGCGGAACAGTTGGTCGCGCTGGGAAGGTACGCCACCAGGTTAGTTGCTTGAGTGTTCTTGATCGACGCCCAAGTTTCGCTTCCCGGAAGGGTTGTAGTGGAATACTTGTTGCCGACCAGAAGTGTTCCAGATACGGGGTCCAAGAGTTGCTTGGTGGCGACAGGGTCCGTAAACGAGAAATCGCCGTTCAGATTGTCTACCGTGGGTACATAAGCCGAGCTGGAGTTCTGCAACTGCTTGCTGATGTAACGCTGATATCCCACAAAACCGAAGAGCTTGTTGGAAATGATTTTTCCGCCAAAGGTGCCGCCAAACTGATCCATGTGCAGTTTATCTTTGTTGGCGGAGAAGAAGTTGGTGGCGTCGATGTAGTTGTTGCGGATAAATTCAAATGCATCGCCGTGCCACTTGTTGGTTCCGGATTTGGTAACCACGTTGACCAGGCCGCCGGGATGCAAGCCGCTCTGCGCACCCAAAGCCGCGGATTCCACCGTGAACTCGGCTACCGCGTCCGGGAAAGGAAAGGGTAGATTGACGTTGGTCATATAGTCGTTGTGATCGGCACCGTCCAACCTGTAGTCGGTGGCGTTTCCCTGCCCGCCGCCAATCGAGATCACGGCCGAACTGTAGAAGGTCTTGCTGCCGGACTCGTCGTTGTTCTCGTTGGCGTTAACCGCGCCGCCCGCGATGGTGATCAGCTGCGTCATCTGCCGTCCGTTGCTGGCCAGAGGCATCTCGGTAACGGTGGCCTCATCAATGGTCTGCTTGAGAGAGCTGTCCTCGGTCTGCAAAGCCAGAGCAGTAGCTGTAACCTCGACCGTCTGGTTCGCTTGGCCAATCTTCATGACGGGATTGACGGCGATGCTGCTGCCGACATTGAGAACAATATTCGATTGACGGTAACCCTCAAAGCCGGCTGCCGTCGCTTCCACGGTATAGGTGCCGATGGAAATGTTGGGAAAGCTGAACAGTCCGCTCTTGTCTGAGACGGTCGTGTGCTTCACCTGGGTGGCGACGTTGGTGGCCGTGACCGTTGCATTCTGAATCAGGGCGCCTGAAACATCGGTGACGACACCTTGGATGCTCGCCGTGCCGGCAGTCTGAGAATTCGCCGTAGTGGCGAAGAGGAACAAGGCAACACAGAAAGAAATCGCCAGGCAGCGGCGGACAATTCTCTGTGGCTCGAAGCATGTGTATTGCATTAAAGCCTCCAATGTTGTTGGTTGTGACGGATCGGACCAGTGCTCGCATTGTGGCTTCGAGCGTCGAAGTTATTGATCTGGCCCAACGGTTGCTCAGTGTGATTACGGATATTACGTTCTGGTGCGCATTTATATAGAGGTCAGACCACAGATGTCAAGATGATTTTGTAAAACAACCGTGAGAGCTTTTGAGAAAAACGTGTGCACAGAGATTAATCCGCCTAACTTGAACACTCTTGAAACTATTTACGGATTGAAATGATAGGCAATGTAACAACGATGTGCGACGGCAACTCAAGCGGTGTGTGAATGGAATGGGGGTAGGTAGCATCCTGCAAGCCCACCGCCAAGCAAGGTATGCCAAGAATGTGCTACTGCCGTCTCATCCAAAAAGAACAATACCAATGTCTTTGACGCCTATCGGCCGCAGGTGGCGTGCCTTCTGGCCATGGCGCGCTGCGCCAGTGCCTTCCCTAAACACTGCAAGCTCCAAGAGGTCACAAACGAAGAAATCACACATGGTGATATCGCTAGAGGGTTGGAATCAATCCCTCACGGAAGTGTGACAAGCTCGTGCCAGCTGTAGCCGGGGCTGGAGCCGGTGTTGTTTCCCGTGATGTCGCCCTGGTTGTTCATCCAGTGGTAATCCGAATAGCTGTCTATCTTGTACTGCTTGCCGCTGGATTGATCCACCACATCGGTGGTGCCAAGGATGGAGTTTTCGCGCTTGCGCGAGATTTCGTCGTAGACCTTGGATCGCTGGTTGTAACCGTTGACGATCATGTCGCTGGTCTGGCGCTGATCGTCTCGAATGGCTTGCAGAGCGCGGGCCTGAATCTGCTGCGAACGGGCGTTGTCCTGCTGCACGGCGGAGTTGGCTATCTGTCGTTCGCGCGCGCGCCACTGGGGATCAACGCGCCAGGAGTTCATCACCTGCCGGCTGATGCTCTCTGCGGCCTGCTGGCGCTCCGGCGAGGCCAGGTAGCCGTAGAGCCGGTAGATATACCAGAGCTGGGCGCGACCCGGCAGGGGAAGCATGGTGAGGGCAAAGACGCGGCCATGTACGGGTCCGTTTTTGCCTGTGCAACTGAAGACAGCGTCCCCGGCAGTGGTCCGCGCACCGGTCAGACTATCTTCTCGCAACGCCTGCGAGAATGCGGAGATAAGCTCAGGGCGGTCGCCGCCGGAGGTGACCTGCACACCGGAGCACTGCGCGGAGAGGCGGTTTTGCGCGTAGGAGCGGGCGAATTGGGCGCCGGGAATAAAGCGGCGAATCTCCAGCCGGGTGCCGTCGCCCAGGGTTTGATAGCTGCCTTCGCGCAGTCCGCCGTAGGCCAGCATCTGGTTCGGCTCGGTGAATGCGCCCAGGCTCGCGTCTCCGATGAAGATGCGCATCTGGCCGTCGGGCGAGGCCAGGGTGACGCTCTCGCGGATGTCGGTGGCGCTGAGGCGATAAGCTCCGCCCACCACCTGCCAACCACGCGGTGCCTGAATGGTGAAGGCGCCTTCCCGTGGATCGGTCCAGTTGGTGAAGCTGACCGGGCCTGAGTCGGCGCGTGTGCTTGGCTGCGATGCGGCATTGTCCTCGACGCCACGGAAGCTCCTGAGGATGTTGGCGAAGGTCTCCGCCGAGGCGGGATAAACCTGTGCCGGAGCCTCCAGCTCGTAGACGTACACAGCCGTTCCGGTGGGTGAGCTGGACCAAGTCAGGACGGTACTTCCGCTGCGCTGCGAAGCCGAGCCGCGCGCGATGACTCGCGCCGTGTGCGCCGGAGCGGCGGCGGTCGACCAACTCAGGCTGGCGTCCAGCTTGCGCGCCAACTGCATCACCAGCCGCGCCGCCCCGTCCGCGTTCAGTTGCTTCTGCTCGATGAAGATCGGCCAGACGATGATCTTTTCGCCGCGGGTGCCGTTGAGGGCGATGCGCCCCTGGCGCGTGTCGGTGGCCACCTGCCAGCCTGGAGGCGTGGCGACGGAGTAGCCCGCCGGGTCGGTGTGCGTACGCCAACCGGCAGGCGGAGCCGGATTGGCCGAGCGGCAGGCGGTGGCGAATGACAGAAATGCGAGAAAGGTCAACAGATAGCAGCGCAGATGCAGACGCATACAGAACTCCTGTGGGGCTGGCTACAGCTCACGAGAATTCTATCGGCGCGGCGCGGGGCGGCTGTAGAAATTTATCGCGGATTACCGAGCCGCGTGGTGCCTGCTCGAATGAGATGGCGGCGCGGTGCTACACTGGTCCGTTCATTCTGGAGGGTGTTGCTCATGAAATCTACTGACCGGCTTGGACTGCTCATGCTGGCTGCGCTGGCCGCGTTTTGCCTCTCGCCCGTTGCCTCAGCGCAGGCACAACTGCCCTGCGCGACGGCGGGCGACAACAATGCGTTTCTGGGCATACAGACCATCCGGCTGTGGCCGGGAGATGCGCCGGAGGCCAAGGGCAAGGCCTGCGAGGACACGCCGACGCTGACCATCTTTGAGCCGGTGCGCGGCATGGCAAATGGCTCCGCGGTGGTGATTCTGCCCGGAGGCGGCTACTCGCACCTGTCGGGCAATCTGGAAGGCAGGCAGTTTGCCGACTGGTTCACCACGCGCGGCTTTCGCGCCTTCATCTTGAGCTACCGGCTCAGTTCGAACGGCTATCTGCTGCCGGTTCCGCTGCTGGATGCGCGGCGCGCCGTGCAACTGGTGCGGGCGCGGGCCGCGGACTACCAGATCAACCCGAATCACATTGTGATGATCGGCTTCTCGGCGGGCGGGCACCTGGCGGCGCTGGCCGCGACGCAGCCGGTTGCAGGCACGCCCGATGCCGACGACCCTATAGATCGCGCCTCCAGCCGTCCGGATTATCTGGTGCTCGGCTACCCGTGGATCGGCGCCGTTTCGCTGGACACCTCGCACCTGAACTACTGCAAGACCTTCAACCAGACGGACAAATGCGAAGCGCTAAGCAAGGCCTACTCGCCGGATTTGTTTGTCAGCAAAGAGACTCCGCCGACCTTCTGGTATCACACCTACTCGGACCGCACGGTGCCGGTGGAGCAGGGGCTGCGGTTTTACGAGGCGCTGGTCAAGGCCGGAGTGCCCGCCGAGGCGCACATCTTCGCCAATGGACCGCATGGGACCGGCCTGGGCCGGGGCGATGCGGCTCTGGACCAGTGGCCCAACCTGCTAGAGACATGGCTGCGGGCGCAGGGGCTGCTGACGGCGGAGAAGCCGGTGGTCAAACCGTAGGTTGTATAGGCCACTTATTCCCTTGACTATATATGTAATTGATTACATAATTGGGAGATGAACTGGGAAGTCGAGTTCACGGACGAATTCGGTGACTGGTGGGACGGGTTGACGGTGGATGAGCAGAAGAGCGTGGCCCGCTATGTTGGCCTGCTGGAACAGGCTGGCCCAGATCTTTGCCGTCCCTATGCCGACGCGATTCACGGTTCTCGGATGTCGAATCTACGCGAATTGCGGGTTCAGCATGAAGGCCGCCCCTATCGTGTCCTGTACGCATTTGATCCACGCCGCACGGGTGTTTTGCTGATCGGTGGCGACAAAACCGGAGATTCGCGCTGGTATGAAGAGTTTGTTCCCAAGGCTGAATCTCTTTACGAGCAGCATCTCAGAGAGATCAAAACGCAGTAAACATGAGGTAGAGCTATGGCACGGAATTTCAAAGAACTCAAAGAGAAGATGTCCCCAGAGGCGCGAACAGAGGTTGATGCCTGGGTCCAGCAGGAGATGAAGCAGATGCCGCTGCATCAGCTTCGCAACGCCCGACAGATGACACAAACCCGTCTGGCCGAAGTGCTGGAGATGGACCAGGGCAACATCTCCAAGCTGGAAAAGCGCACCGATATGTACCTGAGCACCTTGCGCAGCTACATTGAGGCGATGGGCGGAGCGCTGGAGATTCGCGCCGTTTTTCCTGATGGGGATGTAAAGATCGATATGCTGAACCATCTGTCGGCCTAGGCCACCTGTCTCAGGTCGGGCTTTCGGAATCGGGCTGCCACTGCAAAATTTGCCCCAAAATGAGAGGCGGGCTGCCGACCCCAGGAGTGGAAGGACTTCCCAGAGCCTACAGCCCGCTGGACCCTGGATCGGGTCTAGGTGGTAACCTCAGTGTAGGCCTGTTTCGGCTGAATGCAACTCTTTTTTTGGCAATTATTCCCAAAAAGTGACCACCATCACGGGAGTTCCGGATTGTCATCACGGAAGCCCTCAAATTGGGGCTGTTTGCGTTGACTTGGGGGTCCGCTCCTGATACAAAAAAGTGTTCCACCCAAGACAAAAGCCACACCGACCACCTGAAAATCTGTACAAGACAGAACAAGACTGACCATCATGCAAGAGATTCTTCAACAACTCGGGACGCTTTTTCTGGGCGCCGTACCTACGATACTGCTCTTCATTGTGCTGGTGATGGCATATCAGTTTTTGGTGCAGGGGCCTCTGACGGCCACGCTGAAAGAGCGTCGTGCACGCACCGAGGGTGCCATCGAAGATGCGCACAGGGCAATTGCCCAGGCCGAAGCCCGCGCGGCGGAGTATGCCGACAAACTGCGCGCGGCACGCGGCGAGGTCTTCAAGGCGCGCGAGGGGCGCGTGAAGCAGTGGAATGCCGAGCGCGACGCGGCGCTGGAGGCGGCCCGCAAGGCTGCCGGAGCCAAGGTGAGCTTGGCCAAGGCCGCGCTGGAGGCCGAGGCGGCTCAGGCCCGCGCCGCCATTGAGGCCTCTGCCGGAGAGCTGGCTCGCCAGGTGGTGAGCGCCGTGCTGCCCGCGGCCGCGGGGGGTACCCGTTGAGAGAGTTTATGCCGCACGCGCGATTGATTTATCGAGCACCGACCCACCGAGCATTTCGACTTATCCTGCTGGCCGTCTTTGTCGCCGGCATCTCGGCCACGCCTTATCGGCTGACGGCTCAGGAGTCCGCTCCCGCAGCTCAAACCACGCCGACGCAGACTGTCGGCGAAGCCGCCAAGCCCGAGGCGGCTGACTCCGAGCAGGCACAGACCAACGCCTTCCGGCTGGAAGGCCCGCTGGTGAAGTGGACGGCCAAGACGCTGCACGTGAGCGTGGAGACCGCGGCCAGCAGCTTTGAGATCATCAACTTCCTCATCGTGGTCTTCGGCATCGGCATTCCGCTCTTCCGCTTTCTGCCCAAGTTTCTCCGCAACCGCCGCGAGAAGGTGCGCAACGATATTGAGCAGGCCCGCAAGGTGACCGCCGAGGCCAACGCAAGGCTGAGCGCCATTGAAGCCAAGCTCTCCGGGCTGGACGGGGAGATTGCCGGGATTCGCTCGCAGGTGGAGCTGGAGAGCAAGCAGGACGAGGCGCGCATCAAATCTACCCTTGCGGAGGAGAGCGCCCGCATTGTGGCCGCTGCCGAGCAGGAGATTGGCTCGGCAGCCCAGCAGGCGCGCCGGGGGCTGCGCAACTTTGCCGCCGATCTGGCAATTGAGCAGGCGGTGAAGGAATTGAAGTTTACGCCGGAGACCGACCGAGCCCTGATCGCCGAGTTTCTAGGAGATGCCGCGATAAGCACGACGGCCAAGGGAGGGCAGAACTGATGGCAGCCTATGTTGCGCGTTACGCCCGCGCCTTTGCCGATGTGGTGAGCCAGGAGAAGCTGGACACCGCCAAGCTGGATCAGCAGTTGAATGATTTTCTGGCGACCTGGGATGCGAGCGCCGAGCTGCGCGAGTTGTTTGTCAATCCGGCGGTGGCCGCCCAGCAGAAGATAGCGGTGCTGGACAAGATGAACGCCAAGCTTAAGCTGCAGAAGGAGCTGCGCAACCTGCTAGCGGTGCTGATCAAGAACGACCGCATCCATGATGTGAAAGAGGTTGCCGCAGCCTATCGCTCGGAGTTGCAGGAGCGGCAGGGCGTGCGCTCGGTGGAAATAGTGACGGCGCGGGAGTTGAGCGAAAAGGATCGCGTCAGCCTCGCAGCCGGAGTGGGCATGCTAGCGGGCGCAAAGATTCAGGCCAGATTCAAGCTGGATCAATCCATCCTCGGCGGAACGGTGGTGCGCATCGGCTCCACGGTTTATGACGGCTCGGTTCGCGGACGGCTGGAGAGATTGAAGGACGCGTTGATTGCTGGATAGAGACAGGGACTAGGGAATAGGGACTAGACCCTCAAAGGACGGAAATGGCACAGATCAAGGCAGACGAGATTACGCAAATACTTCGCGAGCAGATCGCAAACTACGACTCCAAGGTCCAGGTGGACGAAGTCGGGACCATCACCTCGCTGGGCGACGGCATCGCGCGGCTGCACGGCTTGGACAAGGTCATGGCCGGCGAGCTGCTTAGCTTTCCGCACGGCATTGCCGGACTGGCTTTGAGCTTGGAAGAGGATTCGGTAGGCTCGGTCATCTTGGGCGACTACACCGAGTTGAGCGAAGGCGACGAAGTCAAGCGCACCGGCACGATTCTCAGCGTGCCCGTCGGCGAAGGCATGATTGGCCGCGTGGTGAACGAGCTGGGCCAGCCCATCGACGACAAGGGGCCGATTGCGTCGACGCAATCGCTGCCCATCGAGCGCCTCGCCCCCGGCATCATCGACCGCCAGCCGGTCCGCGAGCCGATGGCCACGGGACTGAAGGCCATCGACGCCATGATTCCCATCGGCCGCGGGCAACGCGAGCTGATTATCGGCGACCGCCAGACGGGCAAGACCGCCGTGCTACTGGACACCATCATCAACAACGCCAAGAACGATCTGATCTGCATCTACTGCGCCATCGGGCAGAAGCGGTCGTCGATTGCGCAAGTTGTCCAGACGCTCACCGAAGCCGGAGCGATGGGCCACACGGTCATCGTCGCCGCATCCGCCAGCGAACCCGCGCCAATGCTCTATATTGCGCCTTACGCGGCGACGGCCATCGGCGAGTACTTCCGCGATTCGGGCCGCCATGCACTCGTGATGTACGACGATCTCTCCAAGCACGCCATGGCCTACCGCGAGATTTCTCTGCTGCTGCGCCGTCCGCCGGGCCGCGAAGCGTATCCGGGCGACGTCTTCTATCTCCACTCGCGCCTGCTGGAGCGTTCGTCCAAAATGTCCAAGGAAAAGGGCGGCGGCTCGCTCACCGCGCTGCCGGTGATTGAGACGCAGGCGGGCGACGTTTCGGCGTATATTCCGACCAACGTGATTTCGATTACCGACGGACAGATCTTTCTGGAGACCGATCTCTTCAACTCCGGCGTGCGTCCGGCGGTGAACGTAGGACTTTCGGTTTCGCGCGTGGGATTTTCAGCGGCCATCAAGGCAGTCAAGCAAGTCGGCGCGACGTTGAAGCTAGATCTGGCGCAGTATCGCGAACTGGCGGCCTTTGCGCAGTTCGGTTCGGACCTCGACCCGCTGACGCAGAAGCAACTGAATCGCGGCGCGCGCTTGACGGAGTTGCTCAAGCAGCCGCAGTTCCAGCCGTTGACCTGGCAGCAGCAGACGGTGGCGCTCTTCGCCGGCACGCAGGGCTATCTGGATGAATTTCAGATTCCCCAGATTCGCGCCTTCGAGGTTGGCCTCTACAAGTACCTCGACAATGCGCAGACGGCACTGATTGAAGAGCTGACCAAGAAGAAGACGCTCGACGACGACCTGAAAGCCAAGCTGCACGCGGCACTGAAAGAATACGCGGCCAACTTCAAGGCGGAAGTTGAGACCGGAGCAAAGTAAGAAGTCGGAGAGCTGAGAGCTAAGAAGAATGGCAAACGTACTCGATCTACGGCGTCGCATTCGCAGCGTGAAGAACACGCGGCAGATCACCAAGGCCATGAAGATGGTGGCGGCGGCCAAGCTGCGCCGCGCGCAGGAGCGGGCGCTCTCGGCTCGACCCTACGCCAAGATGATCACCAGCGTGTTGGAATCGCTAACGCGGCGCGCGGAGATCTTCGATCCGGCGACCGGCGAGCTGCGTCATCCGCTCTTCAATACTCGTTCGGAGAAGCGTGTTCTGCTGATTGTCATCAGCGGCGACAAGGGCTTCGCCGGCGCCTTTAACGCCAATATTCTCAAGACGGCCTTCCAGTTCATCAATGGCAACCCCGACAAGGAGATTGACGTGGAAGCCGTGGGCCGCAAGGCGCGCGACCTGATGCGGCGCCGCTATCCGGTGGCCATTTATTCCGAGCAGGCCGACGAGGCTGGCAGCATTACAAAGACGCGCGAACGCAAAGGCAATGTCGAAGTGGTGAGCGACCATCCAGGAATGCTGTTGAAGCTGGAGCAAAGCCGGGTCTTCGAGCTGGCCGAGAGCGTCATCAATCGCTACGTGCATGAGGAGATTGACGCCGCCTACATTGTCTACAACGAATTCAAGTCGGTGATCTCGCAGCGGCTGGTGGTGGAGCGGCTGTTGCCCATCATGAAGATAGGCATTCCGCAGATCACTGGCGCGCAGGAGCCGACCTCTGAAGAGAAAGAACGCATGGCCGAGGCCGCTCTGAGCGCGGGCATTCTGCTGGAGCCGGTGGACACCGCCGAGGCTGACGAGGAAGCCAAGAAGTTCGGCACCGCGCAGGTGGACTACATCTATGAGCAGCCGGCAGAGGAGCTATTCAACGGCCTGCTGCCGCAGTACATTTCGTCGATGCTCTATCACGCCATGACGGAGTCGGTGGCGGCGGAGAATGCGGCGCGCATGACAGCCATGGATTCGGCAACCAACAACGCCTCGGAGATGATCGACGCGCTCACGCTGCATATGAATCGCGTGCGCCAGGCGGCCATCACCAAGGAGATCATTGAGATTGTGAGCGGCGCTGCGGCGGCGGGGTAGGTTCGTGGCATCCCACCCTAGTCGCAAAAACAAGAACGCGGCGAGGGGTGGGGCACCCAAAAGTTTGGCATTTCGAAAAGGCAGAAAAATGGCAGAGAATATCGGCAAGGTAATCAAGGTCTCCGGTCCGGCCGTGGACGTGCAGTTTGAAGAAGCGACGATGCCGCCCATCTATCAGGCGCTGCGCGTCGTGAGCGACGGCTTCAATGTTCCTGAGCCGATCAGCGTAATTGTCGAGGTGCAGCAGCACTTGGGCGAGGGGCGCGTGCGCACGGTGGCCATGACGGCCACCGACGGCATGGTGCGCGGCATGAAGGCCATCGACCTGGGCGCGCCCATCAGCATGCCGGTGGGCAAGGAGACGCTGGGCCGCGTGCTCAACGTCATCGGCGATCCGGTGGACAATCTCGGCCCCATCGGCGAGAAGACGCGCATGCCCATTCACCGGCCGGCTCCGCTCTTTGACGAGCAGTCGACGCACGAGGAGATGTTCGAGACGGGCATCAAGGTCATCGACCTGATTCAACCCTTCCTCAAGGGCGGCAAGATCGGCCTCTTCGGCGGCGCGGGCGTGGGCAAGACAGTCGTCATCATGGAGCTGATCAACAACGTGGCCAAGAACCACGGCGGCTACTCGGTCTTCGGCGGCGTGGGCGAACGCACCCGCGAGGGCAACGATCTGTGGCTGGAGATGAGCGAGTCCGGCGTCATCAAGCCCGGTGACTTCGCCAACTCGAAGTGCGCGCTGGTCTACGGCCAGATGACCGAGCCGCCCGGAGCGCGTCTGCGCGTGGCGCTGAGCGCGCTGACCGTCGCCGAGTACTTCCGCGATGTGGAAGGCTCGGATACGCTGCTCTTTATCGACAACATCTTCCGCTTTACGCAGGCCGGCTCTGAGGTTTCCACGCTGCTGGGCCGTATGCCTTCGGCCGTCGGCTACCAGCCGAACCTGGCCACCGAGATGGGCGAGTTGCAGGAGCGCATTACTTCGACCAGCAAGGGTTCCGTCACATCGGTGCAGGCCGTTTACGTCCCCGCCGACGATTTGACCGATCCCGCTCCGGCGACGACCTTTGCTCACCTGGACGCAACGACGGTGTTGAGTCGTCCGCTTTCGGAACTGGGCATCTATCCCGCCGTGGATCCGCTGGCCTCGACCTCGCGCATCTTATCCGCGCGCATTGTGGGCCAGGAGCACTACGACGTGGCGCAGGGCGTGAAGAAGATTCTGCAACGCTACAAGGATTTGCAGGACATCATTGCGATTCTGGGCATCGACGAGCTGAGCGAGGAAGACAAGCTCACCGTGGCCCGCGCGCGCAAGGTGCAGAAGTTTCTCTCGCAGCCCTTCCATGTGGCCGAGCAGTTTACCGGCATGGCGGGCCGCTATGTGAAGATTGCCGACACGGTGCGCAGCTTCAAGGAGATCATCGAAGGCAAGTACGATGATATTCCCGAGCAGGCCTTCTACATGAAGGGCGCGATTGAAGAGGTGCTGGAGACCGCCGAGAAGATGAAGGCGGCGGTGTAAGACAGCTTCTAGCCTCTAGCTTCTAGCCTCTAGCTAGGAGCTAGCAGCTAGCAGCTAGGAGCTTAGCATTTATGGCAGAAGAATCAAACTCACTTCGCGTACGGCTGGTGACACCGGAGCGCATCCTTTTCGATCACGCGGCTGTCGCAGTTGAGCTGCCCGCGAAGAACGGGAGCATGGAGGTGCTTTACGGGCACGCGCCGCTGGTGGCTGAACTGGGCGCTGGCGATGTTGTTGTGCACAGCGGGGCAGACGGCGACCAACACTACAACGTCAGTTGGGGCTTTGCCGAGGTGCTGGGCGACCGAGTCACCATTCTGGCTTCAGACGCGCTGAAGCCTGCGGAGATTGACGTGCCTCGTGCCAACGATCAACTGGCGCGCGGCAACAAGCTGTGGAGCGAAGCCGGAGACAGCGCAGAGGCTTACGACAAGGCTCTCAGCGTCATCGCCGAAGCCGAAGCCAAGCTGGCCTCTGCGGCGCAAAAGCACTGAGGCAGATTCAAAGATTGCACCTTCAAACGAAACGGCCCTGCTCGGATGAGCGGGGCCGTTGTGCATTCCAAGCTGTTGCAGCCTGCTCTGAATCAATGTATCTTCGTTCGTGCGCGGCGAAGAAGCTCGGGTGTGCCTTCAACTGCGCGAAAGGAATTTCATTATGCAATCATTTCGATCAATGCTCCGATTTGATTTTGCGCGATGGTTTGCGCTGGTAGCGCTTGTCGCCATTGCTTGCATTCCACAAACGGCTTTTGCGGCCAACAAGGTTATCACTGACGCGGACAAGGGAGGCGTGGTTCATCTCCAGGTTGGCGACACGCTCAAAGTACGCTTGAAAGCGATTCCATCGACGGGATTCATGTGGTACATCGAGAAGGAATCGACGCCGCTCGTGAAGCTGGTTCACCAGACGCAGACCGATCCGACGGAACCTGGTGTGGGACGTCCTGTCTTCCAGATTTTTCAGTTTGAACCGAGGCGCTCTGGTGATGGAGTTCTGCGGCTTCATTACGTGCGCAGTTGGGAGCCGCCCGCGCCGAACGATGAACAGTTCGAGATTTATGTGGTGATTGAGTAAGGGTGCGGGCAAAGTGTTTTAGTCTGTCAATCTTCGCGCTCCACCTCTGCCGCCGGGGGAGCGGCAAAGGTGTGAGATGTGCTTTGGTGAAATCCTCCTTATCAACACTCAGTTTGGGACTCACGGTTTGGGGTGGATTGCAATCAGTGGCTATCGCCGTCGTGGTCCATATCCTGCGAGGCTTGGAAGGCCTGCTGGCCGGCGGCGCTGATGGTAACTGTGTCCGGAGCGTTGCGGCTGCTGGTGGATTGCGAGGCATCGCTTGCGGATGTGGGTGGGGGAGACGAACTGGCAACGAGCGCCTGAATCAAGGGTGCGTTTCCGGTAAGTGCGTTGACCATGCTCGACGGTCCTCCTTTTGAACCGTATGGCGCTCATCGGCGGTCTATTTCACGCCTTGAGACGGCAACGGCAAGCAGTTCCCTGCTACAAACCAATAAAAGGAAAGTGGAGTGCGCGTGTCCGAATTGGAACAATTTTATCGACGTTCGCTACATCTCATGCATCTTGTCACTGGAGCTGGCCCCCCTGTGCAAGCTGCCCCTGTAGAGCTTACAATTCTCCCAGAAACGATATGGCGAAAAAGAAGCAAGAGATTTTCGAGGTGGCGTGCCCGGACTGCTCGGCGATGCTCAAGATTGACGCGGCCACGGGCGCGGTGGTGAGCCATACCCCGGCGCCGCGCAAGCGAATGTTTGAGGACCTGGAGACGGCGGCCCAGGCGATGCGCGAGCAGGATGAGCGCAAGGAGTCGATCTTTCGGCAGTCGGTGGAGGCGGAGAAAAACAAGGCCGATTTGCTGGAAAAGAAGTTTGCCGAGGCCATGCGCAAGGCCAAGGACGCCCCCGATGGCAAGCCGCTGCGCGAGTTCGACCTGGATTGAAGTCCGCCGCTGCAGGCAACCCTTTCTTGCTGCGCGGAGCCGGTGATTTGAGCGATACTGAATGCACGAACCCTTGACCGCGAAGGCCGCGTTGCCGCGCTGCGAGGGCAGGAGGAGAGAGATGGCGGTTGTCCCACTTACCAAGCCCGCAAATGAACCTGCAATTGAACCGGAGGTCTGCGAGACCGAAACCATGAACTGGATCGGATTTGCGGCCGGTGGAACGCTGGTGGCAGCCGGATTGCTGCTGCTGGCCGGCGAGCGCCGCGCCGGCATGGTGGCCGCGGCCGCCGGCACAACCCTGGCCCTGCTGGAAGAGCAGCAGACGCTGCACTCCTGGTGGAATGCCCTCCCCGGCTATATCGACCAGGTGCAGGGCGTTCTCGGCAAGGTGCAGACGACGGTCAACGAGGTCGCCGAAAAGCGTGAGACCCTGCGCCGTGCTCTGGCGCGGTAGCGCTCATCTTGGCTGCAGAAATCGACCGTTTACCCTGATTGCCTGTGTGAGTTCTTTTCGTAAGCCATTGGCCGACTTTGAAATGCCATGCTGCACCCAGTATCTCCCACGCTTACCTGGAAATATTCATGGGGCTTTGGAGGAAATGCTCCTCTCCGTGTGCGCTACAGCATTTAGATTCTTGTATTTTTTTGCGCTCGACCTGTCTGCGACGCAAACCATGCCATGGAACTTGACAACAAAACCGCGCCGAGCAGGAATTCAGCCTCTGCGGAGCTATCATGATAGGAGTACAGCTTGTAGCCAAAAATTCCTCGCTTTTGGGAGCCTGGGTACTGCTGCATCAATCGTTTTTGGCGGCGGTCAGCTCGGTCAGCGTCTTCTCCAGGCTGGCGGCGTCCTCCACATTCAGTCCGGGCTTCTGCTGGGCGTCAATCTGCTTGAGCAGGCCGCAGAGCACCTTGCCGGGAGCCAGTTCGATGAAGGTGTCGGCGCCGGCGGCGATGAGCGACTGCATACAATCCACCCAGCGCACCGTGCCGGTGACCTGGCGGGTGAGCGCCTCAAGAACCTCGGCGGCGGTGGTGACCAGCTTGCCGCTGACGTTGGAAGCTACGGGAATGCTCGGGTTGGCCAGCGTGAAGCCACCCAGCACCCGCGCCACTTCCTCCTGGGCGGGCTGCATGAGGGCGCAGTGGAAGGGAGCGCTGACGGGCAGCAGTACGGCGCGGCGAGCGCCTTTGGCCTTGGCCAGCTCGGAGGCCTTCTCCACGGCCGCCAGATCGCCTGAGATGACCGTCTGCGTGGGCGAGTTGAAGTTGGCTGCGGAGACGGTCAGGCCGGTCTCGGCAGCGGCTTCGGCACAGGCCTCGGCCACCTGCTCCGGGCTGAGCGAGAGGATGGCGGCCATGCCGCCTTTTCCGGCGGGAAAGGCCAGTTGCATCGCCCGTCCGCGCGCCTTCACAAAGCGCACCGCGTCGGCAAAGGAGTAGGTTCCGGCGGCGACGTGGGCGCTCCACTCGCCCAGCGAGTGACCGCCGGCCAGCGCCGGTTCAATGCCGTGCAGAGCCAGCACGCGCAGCGTGGCAATGCTCACCGTGAGGATGGCCGGCTGGGTGTTTTCCGTCAGCTTGAGCTCTTCCTCCGGACCCTCGAAGCAGAGCTTGGAGAGCGCAAAGCCGACGGCTTCGTCGGCCTCGGCGAAGGTGTCGCGGACGACGGGAAAGCGCTCGGCAAGCTCGCGACCCATGCCGACGGTCTGCGAGCCTTGCCCCGGAAAGAGAAAGGCAATCTTGTTTGACATTCCAAGGATAATTTTACCGGAAATTGAAGGCAGGATTGAAAGCGATCGATGTATTCTCGGCATTCTGTCGGAAAAAAGACGAAGGGACGCGGCACAAGGCGCACTCGAAAGTAACGAAGGCTCCTCAGTTCCAGCGTTTCTTGTCGTCGCCGTCGTCGTCGATCTTGCGGCCGTAGCCGTCCAGGTGCACGTTGCGGCCTTGCGAGCGCATATAGACCTCGAATTTGCGGGCGGCGCGGCGGCGCTTCCAGCGATAGTAGCCGTTGCGCAGGGCATACCACCGCTCGCTGAGGCCCAGCGAAAGGCCTCCGCGCGGAGCCAGACGGATGTAGGCGAGTCCGGCCAGCGCGCCGCCCAACTGGGCAAAGGCGTAGATGCGCTGCTCGCCGAAGAGCATGGCGACGGCAATCAGCGCGTAGATGGCCGCCAGGTAGCGTGCCTTGATGCCTATGGGCAGCGGAAAGAGCATGAATTGCGTATCGCCGTAGAGCGTGCCGATGGCCACCAGCAGGCCGAAGATGCCGCCAAAGCAGCCGGTGAGGGGCAGAGTATGATGCGCCGGAGCAAGGCCCGCCGCGTAGATTGCCGTGGCGGCCAGCGCCGTGCCCAGCACCGAGGCGGCGTAGAGTCCGGTGAGCCAGCCCGGTTTGTGAAAGTTCTCCAGAAACCCGGCAATGAACCACAGCGAAAGCAGCTCGAAGAGCGTCCCCATCATCGTGGGATGGATGAGGCTATAGGTGAATGGCTGCCAGAGCGCGCCGTGCAGAAAAAGGCTTGGCGTGAAGGCAAAGGAAAGCGCCAGCTCATCGGCGGCGGCGGGAGCGGCCAGCCCCGCCAGCGCCAGGGCGAAGTAGGCTGCCAGGTTCCAGAGCAGCAGCCGACGGGTGGCGCCGCGGAAGTCGGGGAAGGCAAACGGAGTGGAGCCGATTCTAGGCATGGTCAGAGTCAGGGTAAACCGTGGAGCGGGCGCGTGTCATGGGGAGACTGGCACGGCGGCTGACGCTCTGCCGGATTTCGGCGCGGTTCCGTTCCGGGAGCACTGACCGATTGCCCGTCAATCCGTCGCAGAGTAGCGCTGGGCACGCTTTCTCCTGCCTCAAAAAAGGCCTGTGACGCCGCCTCTTGACCAAAGGGCGCTTTCTCTCTCAGAATAGCCAAGACGCACCACATAGTACCGTCATCCTGCAATATGAAATACCTGGAAAGAGAGGAGGCCGCCATGCCCAGCTGCCCGGAGTGCGAGAATACACTAGACGTCGAAATGGACGAGGTGGAAGAAGGCGACATTGTCGTCTGTGACGAATGTGGCACTGAGTACGAAGTGGTAGGCGTTGAGCCGCTGGAGTTGGTGCGGACAGGCGAGGGCCTGGACGAGGACGACGAAGAGCTGCTCGACGAGGACGAGGAGGAAGAGTGAGTTTGAATCGCACAAGTTTGGCGGCCGCGGTGGCGTTGGCCCTTTTGACGGCCGGGTTGTTGCCGCTGGGGTCGCGCAGCGGCCTGTGGGGGCCGATGACGGCCGAGGCGCAGAACATCGGCCAGCGCGTTGTTCAGGGTGCCGTAGTGGATGCCAATGCTGTCCCGGTGGTGGGCGCAACCGTATTCCTCAAGGATCTGAAGACCAAGAACATACGCAGCTTTTCCTCCGCCGAGCATGGCCGCTTTCGCTTTGCCACGGTGAATATGGCGCAGGATCATGAACTCTGGGCAGAGAAAGACGGCAAAAAAAGCGCTGTCAAGACCATCAGCTCCTGGGATGCGCGCAAGGTAATCGAGGTCGATCTGAAGCTGAAGTAGACGGCGCTATTCCTGCTTTAGAATCACATCGCCGTTGATGGTCTTGATCTCCACATGATTCTGACCGCTACCGACGCGGCCTTCGGCATAAATGTACTTGCGCGGAGTGCCCTTGGATATGTCCCAGTCAGCGCTTTGACGCTGCGTGAGGCCAAGGTGTTCGATGACGTCGAAGGTCCTGGCCGCGTTTTTCGTGTAGGCCAGCTTGATGCGGACCTCCATGGGAAAGTCTTTGGGCACGGTCAGCGTGATCGTGCCTCCATTCGATGTCAACTCGACATCCCGCCGCTGATCCGAAGAGCCAACCAGGCGAGCCGTAATATCTCCGCCCATGGTAGTCGCCTTGACGGTGCCGTTTGCGCTCTGGATGGTGACATTGCCGGCCATCGTGGTTGCGTCCACGTTCGCGCTGGCGTGATCAATCGCGACATTGCCGCCCATGGTCGTGACTTTGGCAAAATCACCCACTTTGCCCAGATGGATGTCGCCGCCCATGGTGGTAAGAGCGGCTCCATGCGGAGCGTCGTCCACATATATCTCGCCGCCCATCTTGCTGATAGTGAGCGCACCGGTACCGGTGCGAGCTTCCGATTCCCGCCCTGCTCGCGGCTTGCAGCCCAAAAAGAACATTGAGACTGAGCCTGCAAGCACCAGCAACAGCACGACAGGGGGTTTGTGAATCGTCATCGCATTGACCTCCCGGTGTATCTTTCTAGAATCACTTGATGAGCGTTACGCGATGCTCGCCGATAAAGTTCCTTCAAAGTTAAGCGGAATGATCACAAGCAGGTAAACAAACTCCCGTCCACTTTACCCCACAAGCTTCTTGGTCACCAGTTCATTGAGCAGCGCCGGATTGGCCTGACCTTTGCTGGCCTTCATCACCTGACCGACAAAAAAGCCGGCCAGCGTCGTCTTGCCCGCACGATACTGCTCCACCTGCTTGGGATTGGCCGCGATCACTTCGTCAATCAGCCTTTCAATCGCCCCCGCATCGCTGATCTGCTGCGGCTTCTCGCGCTCATAAATCGCGGCGAAATCCTCGCCCTTCTCAAAACAGACATCGAACAACTGTTTGAGCTGCTTGGAGCTGATCTTGCCCTCGTCCAGCAGATCGGCGGCCATCACAATTCCGGCCATCGAAACCGGCGATTGCTCCTGATCGAGGTCGAGCGCCTTCAGGCGGCCTCCGACCTCGTTGAGAAGCAAGTTGGCAAAGCGTCGCGGATTACGCGCCGTCTTTGCTGCGGCTTCAAAGCGATCCGCGAAGGCCCGCTCTGCGGTCAGTGTCGCCGCATCCTGCGTGCCCAACTCGTACTCGGCAACCATGCGCGCACGGCGCGCCTCCGGCAGCTCCGGCAGCTTCGCCTTCATGGCGGCAATAAACTCCGCCGACACAATCAGCGGCGGCAGGTCCGGCTCCGGAAAATAACGGTAGTCGTGCGCCTGCTCCTTGGAGCGCATCGAGTAGGTGCGTCCCTCGGCGGCATTCCACAGGCGACTCTCTTGGACGATGTGCCCGCCCGCCTCGATTACCTCGATCTGCCGCTCGATCTCGTACTCCAGCGCCAGCCGCACAAAGCGGAAGCTGTTGACGTTTTTGACTTCGACTTTGGTCCCGAACTTCTCCTGCCCGCGCGGACGCACACTGACGTTGGCGTCGCAGCGCAGCGAGCCTTCTTCCATGTTGCAATCGGAAACGCCGCAGTAGAGCAGAATCTCCTTGAGGCGCGTGAGGTACTCGAAGGCCTCGTCCGGTGTACGCATATCAGGGTCGGAGACAATCTCGGCCAGCGGCGTGCCGCAGCGATTCAGGTCCAGCGACGTATGGTTCGCGGAGTCCGCCAGCCCGTCGTGAATGCTCTTGCCCGCGTCCTCTTCCATATGCAGGCGGGTGATGCCGATGCGCTTCCACCCCGGCGACGAAGACCTGTCGCCGGGGACCCCGGAATTGGTGCCGTCTGCCATAGGTATGTCAATCCAGCCATGCTCGGCAATGGGCTTGTCGAACTGCGAAATCTGGTAGCCCTTGGGCAGGTCGGGATAGAAGTAGTTCTTGCGCGCAAAGATGGAGCGCTCACGCACCTGGCAGTTGATCCCCAGCGAAGCCAGCGTGGCGAACTCCACCGCCTGCGCGTTGAGCACCGGCAGCGCCCCCGGCAGCGCAAGGCAGACCGGACAGACATTGGAGTTCGGCGCAGAGCCAAAGTGATTGGCGCAGCCGCAGAAGGCCTTGGAGCGGGTGAGCAACTGCACATGAACTTCAAGCCCGATGACGGGCTCGTACTTGGCGAGAACTTCAGGCGAAAGCGTAGCAGCGCACATATTGTCTTTGATTTTAACGCGAAGGGCAAAATGAATTATGTGACGATTTCTCTGCCTGTTCCTTGGTACCGAAGGCAGTATCTTTTGTATTCGTTTCTTCTGCGGGATTCAGAAGGCTAACGGAACGAATCCCGCTCGATTTGGTCAACAGAATGCCAGGACCTGGAATCAAAGTGGTATTGCCGTCGGCATCCACCCAGGATGCTTCTGTGAGATAAAGAGAAGCATCATCGGCAACATCCGAATAGTAGAGCAAATTTCCCAGAACACTCATCCCATCTGCCATGTCAACTTGAATAGGTTGGCCATCGATGGCTTCGCTCTCAAAAATGTCATTCCAAATTGAATTTCGCGTGGTACGCTCGCTCAAACGAATCCAGCGAAATACGCGATTTGCATCGAATCGAGTATAGGCCACGGCCAGCAAAGAAAAAACCACTGTGACTGCCGCGAGCCATGCTAACTGAGCAGGTTCCCATAGCACAGTCTCGTTCACTTTGCCCGCAGGGTCGCTTTGAATATGAAATGGGAGTCTGCCGCTGTTCAATGGGACATAACAGACATAGATAACGAAGCTGAAGACTATAGCCTCAACAACCCGTTCAAAGTCCGACTGCGAACGGCGTGTGGCCAACGCTTGAACAATGTATGCTGCCGAGAAACCGGGGAGAAGAATCAGGAAGAGCTGTAATGCGAGTAATGTACCCGGCATGGTAGCGGTTCCTTTCGTTCAATTACGGTTTCGGTGAACTGGATTGCGATGTTTGACGGGGAATCCTGACGGCTGGAGGCAGCTTAGGCAGAACCTTTGGCGCAGGCTTGACATTATCCCCAACCCCGCTTCGCTGATCCACATACCGGGAACTGCCTTTAGGTAATACGTATCCCATTTGTCCCTCCATATGCAATTATGGCCTTATTTGGTGTCGAAGTCCAGAGTGCATTCGCTGCCTACGAGACTGCCGCAACAGCCCAAAATGTTAGCATCGATGAGGGAAATACACACTCACCATGACTGATTTCGCCAAGACTCCCCGCGTCCGTTTCGCCCCTTCGCCCACCGGCTTTCTGCACGTCGGCAGCGCGCGCACCTTCATCTTCAACTGGCTCTATGCCCGCCACAACGGCGGCACCATGGTTCTGCGGTTGGACGATACCGATGTCGAGCGCAACACAGACTTGAGCGTGCAGTCGATCTTTGAAGGCCTGCGCTGGCTGGGCCTGGACTGGGACGAAGAGTACAAGCAATCCGAGCGTCTGGGCCTGCACCGCAAGGCCGCCGAAGAACTCATCGCCAAGGGTCTTGCCTATCGCGACTTCACCCCCGCGCACTCGGGCGACGACAATCAGTCCGGCGCGCAAGGAGCATGGCTCTGCAACCCTGGAATGCGCGAACTCACGCGCGAGGAGAGCGACCGCCGCGCCAACGCTGGTGAGCCATTCGCCCTCCGCTATCGCGTGCCGCGCGGTGTGGGCCGCACCCTCAGCTTCACCGACGTCGTCTACGGCCCGCAATCCAAGCTCGCCGACGAGGTCGAAGACTTCGCCCTGCTACGCTCGGACGGCATGCCCACCTACCACCTGGCCTCCTGCGTGGACGACGCCGATCTCCGCATCACGCACATCATTCGCGGCCAGGATCACCTTTCGAACACCTTCAAGCACCTGCTGATCTTTGCAGGCCTCGGCGCCGCGCCACCCACCTTCGCGCATCTGCCGCTGCTGGTTGCGCCCGATGGCGCGAAGCTCTCCAAACGCAAGCACGGAGCCGTCGTCAGCGTGACTACATATCGCGATGCCGGCTTTTTGCCGAGCGCCTTTATCAACTTTCTCTGCCTGCTTGGCTGGTCGCCCAAAGACGATCGCGAGTTCATGCTGCTTGAAGAGATTCGCGCAGCCTTCACGCTGGAAAATGTCAACCGCTCCAACGCCGTAGTCAATTTCACGGATGCAGACCCCTTCGACCCCAAGGCCGTCTGGCTCAACGCCGAGCATATCCGCGCATTGAGCGTCGAGGAACTCAGCCGCCAGTTAGCGCCCTTCTTCGCGCAGGCCGACTTTGAGGCAACGCCAGAAAAAATTCTGGCCGTCACGCCGCTTATCCGCGAGCGCATCAAGCTGCTTGGCGAAGCTGCCGCTGCCGCTGATTTTTTCTTTCTCAAGGAACTCGCGCCCTACGACCCCGCCGAATTGATTCCGCCCAAGGGTGGCGATGCGGCTATGGCCCTGCGCGTTTTGCAACACGCGCAGGAAGTTCTGGCTGCTACCCACTTCGACCACGATTCGCTCGATCAGGCTCTGCGCGCCGCCGCCGCCGCGCTCGGCCTCAAGGCTGGGCCGATGTTCCAGCCGATCCGCGTTGCCGTCTGCGGACGAAAAAACGCGCCGCCGCTCTTTGAAACCATGACCGTGCTCGGGCGCGATGTCTGTCTCAAGCGCATCCGCAAGGCCGAAGAAAGCCTGCAATCGCTCGGCTAAGCACTGCCCTCCAGTGGGATAATTAATACCAGCCATGACCAACGAAAATTCGGAAAGCCGCGACGTTCCAGTTCAAGCCGTTGCCACGCCCTCTAACTTTCTACGCGATATCATCGCCGAGGATGTGCGCACCAAAAAGTACGGCGACGCCATCATCCAGACCCGCTTTCCACCCGAGCCGAACGGCTACCTGCACATCGGCCACGCCAAGGCCATCTGCATCGACTTCGGCCTCGCCGACGAGTTCGGCGGCATGACCAACCTGCGCTTCGACGACACCAATCCTGAAAAAGAGGAGCAGGAGTATGTCGATTCCATCATGGCGGATGTGCGCTGGCTGGGCTTCGAGTGGGATCGCCTCTGCTATGCTTCGGATTATTTCGGCCAGCTCTACGAGTGGGCTTTGCAACTCGTCAAGGCTGGCAAGGCCTACGTCGATGACCTCACTGCCGACGAGATTCGGCAGCATCGCGGAACCTTGACCGAACCCGGAAAAGACTCACCTTATCGGAATAGATCGATCGAAGAAAATCTCGACCTCTTCACGCGCATGAAGGCCGGCGAATTTCCCGACGGCAGCCGCGTACTGCGCGCCAAGATCGACATGAGTTCGCCGAACCTCAATATGCGTGATCCGGTGATGTACCGCATCCTCCACGCGCATCACCAGCGCACCGGCGACCAGTGGTGCATCTATCCGATGTACGACTACGCGCACGGCCAGTCGGATTCACTGGAGCGCGTGACGCACTCGATGTGTACGCTGGAGTTCACGGATCACCAGCCCATCTATCGCTGGTATATCGAGCAACTGGGCATCTTTCCCACGCAGCAATTTGAGTTCGACCGCCTCAACATTACCTACACTATGCTGAGCAAACGCAAGCTGTTGCAGTTGGTCAACGAAAAGCGCGTGAGCGGCTGGGACGATCCGCGTATGCCTACTCTCTCCGGACTGCGCCGTCGCGGTTTCACCCCCGAAGCCATTCGCGTCTTCGTCGCCGCCAGCGGCGTATCGCGCACCAACGGCAGCACTGACGTTGAGATGCTGGAGCACTTCCAGAGGGACGACCTTAACCGCCGCGCACACCGCGCCATGGCCGTGCTGCGTCCGTTGAAGCTGGTCATCGACAACTATCCCGAAGGCGAGGAATTTGTCGAGGTTGCCAACAACCCCGAAGACCCCAGCGCAGGCACACGCATGGTGCCCTTTTCACGCGAGATTTTTATTGAGCAGGATGACTTCCGCGAAGTTCCTCCGCCCAAGTATTATCGCCTTTCTCCCGGCAAGGAGGTCCGCCTGCGCAACGCGTATTTCATCACCGCGCAGAGCGTGGTGAAAGATGCCGCCGGCAACGTCGTCGAGGTGCATTGCACGTATGACCCGGCCAGCCGCGGCGGCAACTCGCCTGACGGGCGCAAGGTCAAATCCACCATGCATTGGGTCTCGGCAGCGCACGCCATCTCCGCGGAAATACGCCTTTACGACAAGCTCTTCGCCAAGGCCGATCCCTACGACCTGGAAGAAGGACAGGACGTTCTCGACAATCTCAATCCAAACTCGCTGGAGATTCTTACAGACGCCAAGCTGGAGCCTTCTCTGGCCAACGCCAAGTTAGAGGACCGCTATCAGTTCGAGCGCGTAGGATATTTCTGCCTCGATCGTGACTCCACTCCGGGTAGCTTGGTCTTCAACCGCACGCTTCCGCTCAAAGACGCCTGGGCGAAGATTGAGAAAAAGGCTGGAGCGTAAGGACAGCCATTGCTCCGCACTTGACACAAATGGTCCGACAGAGGATACCATACGTGTCGTAGCTGATTTCAGAGATTTGCACAAAGGGGTGGCAAGAGTGAAGCGCAAGCACCTTCTTACATATTTGCTAATTCTTGTGTTTTCTTGCTTGTTTGGTTCGTGCGGTTTAAGTAATTCTTCTACACAATCGTCGCAAGGGTGCAACCCGCAGAGCAACTCGAACTGCCATTCTTTAGTGGTAACGCAATCTGATGGCTCTACATTGGCACGCACTTATGTGCTTTACGTCCCTGGAAGCTTCCAGCCTAACTCGAGCGGGCTTGTTTTGAGCTTGGTCGGCACCGGGAGCACAGGGGAACAGCAGGAGGCTTGGACGCAGTTGGATGCCTCTGCTGACAAATATGGTTTTGTTGTTGCTTACCCTGATTCGTTGCCGTCTCCGTACTTCAGCGGCGATACGGCCTGGAATACATACTTTGACCAGCCGGCGTGGACAGGCAACACAGCACCGGATGATATTGCCTTTCTACGGCAACTGATTACTACGGAGCAGACCAAACTTAAAATCAATCCTAAGATGATTTATGTAAGTGGGCACTCCTCGGGCGGCTTTATGGCCCAACGCGCAGGAGTTGAACTATCAGATATTGTGGCAGCGATTGCGCCTCTTTCCTCATCGCTTTATGTAGCATTGCCGCTTACCGGTTCAGTTGGCCTAACCGTACCGACGCAGAAGGCGCCGGTTTCTGTCCTGATTCTGGAATCTGACGGAGACTCTATCATTCCTTATTGCGGAGGCGCGGTGTCAACTTCTGCGGGAGCGGTGGTCCCTTCACAAGACGACACCTTCAATTATTGGGCGTCTGCCGCGGCTAACAAATGCACCACACTGGATACAAGCGCATCTCTATGCAATAGTAGCAGTGTACCGTCTTCCTTAATTGAAAAAGATGCGAGCAGTTGCGCTAACAATACTGAAGTGAAGTTATACCGTTTGGCAGGTGGCATTCATACGACCGACTACGGCACACCCAATCTATCATTCTATAACTCAGATTTCAATGCCTCGACTGGCATCATGACGAATGATATTCTGTGGAAGTTTTTTGCAGCGCATCCAAAAATGTGATCAAATATCAGGATAAATTTCATTCTAATTTATATTCAAGAATCGGCTGGTCAGGCTGAAGTACGCGACATAACATAGGCCATTTGTGCTAATGTCACCACTGTAAAGATTTTCTGAATTGAATTACGTGGAGGATAACATTGCGCGAGAAGCAGGAAATATTTGGGTCTTCCCGGCGAAAAGTACTGTTGGGCGTGGCGGCAGTTGCCGGAGCATCTGCCGTGCGTCCACTGATGGCCAGCGCGCCGCGTGTGCGGGTCTTTGACGTGGCCAAGTATGGAGCGGTGGGTGACGGCAAGGCGCTGGATTCTGCAGCGATTCAGCGAGCAATTGATGAGGCTGCCTCCTATGCTGGCAAGGCGCAAGTGCTTTTGCGCGGTGGAAAGAAGTATCTGACAGGGACGCTGGTGTTGAAGGGCAGCATTGATTTCCACCTGGCCGATGATGCCGAGTTACTGGCGAGTTTGCGGCGCGAGGATTACCTGGGCGGCACCTCGAATGCCTCGGATGCGGACAAGATGGGTGCTATGTCGGATGCATTGATTGTGGCCAACAGCACGCAAGGACTGAAGATCACTGGGACAGGTAGTTTTCAGGGACGTGCGCGCGAGTTTATGAAGGGTTACGACAAGGAGAATGAATTCTGGGTGCCAATGGATTGGCGGCCCAAGATGTTCGTACTTACTTCTTGCAGGGATCTGGAAGTTAGAGATATTACCTTTGCCGAAGCTCCTAACTGGGGGCTGCATTTGTTAGGTTGCGATGGCGTGCTGGTGGATCAAGTCAAGGTGCGTAATCTGCTGGATGTTCCTAATTGCGATGGCATCGATCCCGACCACTCTCGCGATGTTGAAATAACCAACTGCAATATTGTCAGCGGAGATGACGGGGTTGTGGTGAAGGCGAGCCGGCAGGCGAAAGACTTTGGGCCGTCGTCCAACATCAGCGTGCGTGATTGCGTGATTGAAACGCAGGATGCGGGTCTGAAGATCGGCACGGAGACCACCTCTGACGTGCATGATGTGTGCTTTGAACGCTGCAAGATCAAAACCAGCTCGCGCGGTCTTTGCATTCAATTGCGCGATGAGGGAAGTGTTTATAACATCAAATTCATAGACATTACATTTGAGTCAAGATATTATTCCGACATCTGGTGGGGAAGAGGCGAGGCGATTTCGTTTACCGCGCTTCCGCGTCTGCCGGAGACCAAGCTCGGAGTGCTGCACCATGTTACTGTGCAGAATGTGACTGGGCGCGCGGAAAACAGCGTAAGAGTTAGAGGATGTGAAGCCAGCCGTCTGCATGATATTCTTCTGGATCATGTGGATTTAACCTTGGACCGTTGGACCAGATACAAGGGCGGAATATATGACAACCGTCCCACCAAAGTACTAACTGGAATTGAGCCGCATGAGACGGTTGGTTACAGCATCCAGGATGCCGACAATGTAACTCTGCGTGCCTGCAAGCTGCATTGGGGAGAGAATAAGCCAGAGTACTTTGGCAAGGCGGTCGAGAGCAAGAATGTAACTGGGTTGAAGGTTGAAAGATTTGTGGGAGAGAATGCTTGGCCAAGCAAAGCAAAGGAGGAGTTGAAGTAATGCGCACGAGAATAATTTCGGTGTTGATCGTGATGATTTCAGCGAGCGTGGTCTTGCAGGCGCAGCAGACGCGCCCGGTGCAACCTCCGCCGGTCTTGCGCACGGAGCGCGTCGGAACGGCTCCTCCACCGGCGCAGATATTCAAGGTCTTTCAATTCCCCGCCGACAAGATTCCACGCATTGACGGGGACGACAGCGACTGGGCGATGGTCCCGGAGAGTTACACAATTGGCATGGATCAGATGCATGACGATGAGAATATTCATGACAAACCGGACCCAAAGAATTTGGATGTTCATGTGAAGGTCGGCTGGGTAAAAGGGTTGAACCGGCTGTATTTTTTGTATGAGGCATACAAAAATTATTGGGACTTTGCCGATCCCGGCCTGCATAACGATACCTTTGAAATTGTGGTGGATGGAGATAGGTCCGGCGGACCGCTGATTCCGCAGTTTAGAAATAATGCGGATCAGGACGAGTGGGATGCGCATTTTTCAATGCATGGTGTACAGGCGCAAAATTACCACATTTTTACTCCCTCAGAGGGCAAGGATTGGGCGCTGGCCTGGGGATGCCAGCCGTGGGATAAGGAATTGCCGTGGGCCAATCATGCGCAGAAATATAACTTCAAGCATGGGGAAAGCGGTAAGTATGTGCTGGAATTTTATATAACTCCTTTTGACTACGCTGGCTGCGAAGGTCCACAGCGAGCGGTTGAATCCGAGTTATACGAAAACAAGATTATCGGGCTTTCTTTTGCGGTGATTGACTACGATGGCAGCGCGCATAACAATGGCTTTTGGAACCTTGGCACGGAGCATACCATGTACGGGAATGCTAGCTTGCTACGCGAGTATCGGCTGATGCCGCTGGAGACGGAGTTTCAAAAGGCGCTGGAGGCCAAGTGGAGCTTCAAGGTTCTGGATATGAAGCGGCGGCTGGTGGCATTTCAGGATGAGTCAGTGGGCACGGTGACGAGCTGGCGATGGGATTTCGGCGACGGCACCAGTTCCACGGAGCAGCATCCGATTCATGCCTATGCCAAGGCGGGCCAGTTTGTGGTGGCGCTCTACGTCGAGGGACCGGCAGGCAAGTCGCGTATGTCGAAGATATGGGATGTGACGGTGCGCTGAGGCTGGATTGCGCGGTGAATTCTGGTGGCGGGAGGCAGGATCGAACTGCCGACCTACGGGTTATGAATCCGTCGCTCTAACCATCTGAGCTACCCCGCCGGAGACGCACTGGCTGCGCGAGAGCGGGCGGCGAGGAATCCGGCGCGCGACTCTCTCTACTGATGATACGGGCGAGTGGATTAGGAGGTCAAACCGGATGGGCGGCTTGCGGATTGCCGGCGTGATTCCGGCGCGGCTCAGCTCCACGCGGCTCAGCCGCAAAGTGCTGCGCGAGATCGCCGGTCGGCCGATGGTCGAGTGGGTCTGGCGCGCCGCCACGGCCAGCGGTCTGATGGACCCGGTAGTTGTGGCGACCGACTCCGAGGAGGTGGCTGCCGTCTGCCGCGCGCGCGGGATTCCTGTACTGATGACCTCGGCGAGCTGCCCCAGCGGCTCGGATCGTGTGAGAGAGGTGGCCCGCCAGATTGACGCTGACATTTTTGTGAACATCCAGGGCGACGAGCCGACGCTGACCGCGGAGTTTTTTCCGCCGCTGCTCGCGCTCTTTGCGCGGCCTGAGGTCGAGGTGGCCACGCTGGCCGTGCCTTGCCCGCCGGAGGAGATCGCCGACCCCAACGCAGTCAAGGTGGTCACGGCGCTCGACGGGCGCGCACTCTATTTTTCGCGGGCGACGATCCCGTTCGACCGTGACGGCGCTGGCTTCACCGGCTACCGCAAGCACCTGGGGATTTACGCCTATCGCAAGGCCGCGCTGGAGCGCTTTGCGGCGCTCGCGCCCTCGCCACTGGAGTTGACCGAGCGGCTGGAGCAGTTGCGACTGCTAGAAAACGGCATCGCGCTGTATGTGGCCGCTGCTCCCGGCGACACCATCGGCGTGGACACGGAGGCAGACTTGCTGCGGGCCGAGGCAGTGCTGCAGGAACGCTTCGCGCAGAGTGGCGAATAATTCCATCGCGCGCAAGAATCGGGTAGCGTGATGGGGCGCTGATCGGCGACGATGGTTCCATGAGTGGCAAAGTTCAATCCTGTGAATCTGGCGGACTGATCGACAAAGTGCGCGCGCACATCGAAGCTCACCACAACCGCCCGCTTTCGCTGGCTGAACTGGGCCGGGTCGTGAACCTCAGTCCCTTTACCGTGCAGCGGAGATTCAAGCGAGAACTCGGCGTCAGCCCGCTGCAATATCAGCGGGCGCTACGCGCGGCCAGCTTGCGCGGCGCGCTGAAGCAGGGCGAGACGGTAACGAACGCAATTTATGGCGCTGGATTCGGCTCCTCCAGCCGCGGCTATGAGGGCGCGCAACTGGGTATGACGCCGGCGCGCTTTGCTGCGGGCGGACGTGGCGAGCAGATCGGCTGGTGTGCGGCGCGAGCTGCTTTTGGCTGGGTGATTGTGGGAGCAACGGCGCGCGGGCTTTGCTGGCTGGCTCTGGCGGGAACGAGGGCCGAGGCCGAGGCCAGCCTGCGCGAGGAGTTTCCCGCGGCTGCGCTCAGGCGCGATCCATCGTTGGCGAGCATGGTGGAGGCGGCACTGCAAATTGTCGGCGGTCCAGTGAATCCAACCATCAACTCGGCGCCGCTGCCGCTGGACCTGCGCGGGACGGCCTTTCAGTTGCGCGTCTGGCAGGCGCTGCGCCGGATTCCACGGGGAAAAACGCGCAGCTACAGCCAGTTGGCGCGTGAGCTGGGCGCGCCGAGCGCCACCCGTGCCGTGGCCCGTGCCTGCGCCATGAACCGCGTGGCGCTGGTGGTGCCCTGCCATCGCGTGGTGGGTGCCGATGGCTCGCTCACCGGCTACCGCTGGGGTGTGGAGCGCAAGCGGCTGCTGCTGCAGGCCGAGAGCGCGAAGCGTTCGTAGCCCGATTCCGCCTGCGCCGCCTGAAACCGCCGTGACACATACGGAGGTAGTGTGAACAAACCTGAGTTCCTGGCCGTCCGCAGCCAATGCACCTCGGCGCTGATACACTGATGCTGCAAGGAGATGCGTTCAAAATCTTGATCTAACTTATGCTGGTATCGATATGATTGAACTTCTACCCTCTATACTATCGGCGGATTTCGCTCGTCTGGGTGAGCAGGTTGCCGCGGCCGAGCTGGGCGGCGGCACGGTGGTCCACGTGGACGTGATGGACGGGCATTTTGTGCCCAACATCACCATTGGGCCACTGGTAGTGAAAAGCCTGCGCAAGGCGACCAAGCTGCCGATTGACTGCCACTTGATGATCGAGAATCCGGACCAATTCATACCCGCCTTTGCCGAGGCCGGGGCCGACTGGGTGAGCGTCCACTACGAGGCCTGCCGTCACCTGCACCGCTCGCTGGAGCTGATCCGGCAGCAGGGGATGAAGGCAGGGGTGGTGGTGAATCCAGCAACCCGTGTTGATCTGCTGACGGATATTTTGACGATGGTGGATTACGTGCTGGTGATGAGCGTGAATCCGGGCTTTGGCGGGCAGCAGTTCATTGAATTTTCGCTGGACAAGATTCGACGGCTGGGAGAATTGCGCCGGGAGCTGGGGCTGGCATTTAGAATCGAAGTGGACGGGGGCGTGGCTCACGATACGGTGGCGCGCATCGTCCAAGCAGGAGCGGAGCTGCTGGTGGCTGGCAACGCGGTCTTTGGCGCGGGTCAGCCAGAGCGGGATGCGCGTGCCCTGCTGGCTGCGGCGCGCAAGGCTGCGGGCGAGTAACCGGGCAACATCTTTAGAATCAGCAAGGAAATGGTGTGCGGCCTGTCGCGGGTCCGCAGCCGCAATGAGGGACTATGAAGCGTTTGACCACGAAGATTGCCGCGCTGGCTCTGGCGGTTCTGATGCTGGGCGGAGTTGCGGCCCAGGCCAAGGGCAGAAGGCCCAAGCGGAATAAAAACGAGGATCTGAGCGCCAATCCGCTGGCGGGCATCAAATCCAAGCAGCCCGACAAGGAACTCTTCGACAAGGCGATGATCGCCATGAAGAAGGGGCGCTTTGACGTGGCGCGGCTTGACCTACAGACCATGCTGAATACCTATCCAGACTCCGAGTATCGGATGCGCGCCAAGCTGGCCGTCGGCGATACCTGGTTCAAGGAGGGCGGAACCGCAGCTCTCACCCAGGCCGAGTCCGAGTACAAGGACTTTATCACCTTCTTTCCCGACGCGCCCGAGGCCGCCGAGGCGCAGATGAAGGTTGGCGACATCTACTACCAGCAGATGGAGAAGCCGGACCGCGACTATACCGACGCGCAGAATGCCGAGCGGGAGTACCGGACGATGCTCAATATGTTCCCGGATTCCAAGCTGGCTCCGCGCGCCAAACAAAAGCTGCGCGACGTTCAGGAGGTTCTGGCTGAGCGCGAAGCCGAGATTGGCCTCTACTATGTGAGCCGGGAGAACTACTCTGCGTCGATCGCGCGCCTACAGACCGTGGTGGATACCTACCCGCTTTACTCCAAGAGCGACCTGGCGCTACTAGGCATCGGTGACTCGTATGCCGGCCAAGCGCACAACATTCAGATTTCGACCAAGATACCCCCCGCAATCAAGGAGAGGCTGAACGCTGTCTACCAGGATCGCGCCGCCGAGGCCTATACCATGGTCATCACGCGCTATCCGATGGCTCCCCACGTGGAAGATGCCCGCGACCGACTGGTGGCGATGAACCGCAATGTTCCCGAGCCGACCGAGGCCGCGCTTGCCGAGAGCGACGCCGAAGAGAAGAGCCGCCAGCCCTTGCGGTTTACCGACAAGACCTTCGACATCATCAAGCATGGCCCCTCGGTGGTGGAGGCGGTGCACGTGGGCGAACCCAGCCTGAACGACTCCAAGCGTATTCTTGCGCCCGATGTGAACAAGCAGAATATGGCGATCTTCGTCAACGCCATCAACGCCGGAATGCCGGCTCCCTTGCCCGCCGAAGCGGTTAAGCCTACCGGCGTCAACGAGCCGCCGCGCAGCGACCAGCCCTCGCAGGCACCATTACAGATGGAGACTCCAGCGGGCGGCACTGGCGTGGGCGTACAGATTGTGAGCGCACCGTCGGCACCGGCGACCGATCCCAATGCAGTTCTCAAGCCGGTGGGTCCGGTCAACACTGCCTTGCCCGCCGCGGAGAAGCCCACCGAGGCGCCCGACCAAGTCAACGAGGTCAAGCGCGGCGCGGCGTCGGCGCAGAAGGAAGTGGCTTCGCGGAAGAAGCCCAAGGCCGAACTGAGCGACGAATCCTCCAGCCGAAAGAAGAAAAAGAAGGGCGTCACCAAGCTGAATCCCTTCTGAGCCGGAGGCGGAATTCCGGCAAATACAGTAGGAAATCGCAGGGTCAGTTTGGCCTCTGAGGTGTGGATCGAAGGAATCCTCACCTCAGGGGCCACAAATATTTTGGTGTCTATTTTGCCTAATAATTTCCATAAAGTAATGATTCTATTGCTTAAACTATTTTTATTCCTCTGAAATGGAGTCGCGCTGGGGACGAATATCCATCTCCTCAAAAATAATTCTTGACACCGAGTACTCTATAATCTAGAGTACTCTTCATGGTAAATTTCTTCTTCTCGCTTCACTCCGATCACCACCGCCGGAAGCAGCCATGCGCGATCTTTCGGCAGAAGGGCAGGGCAACCCAATGAACGTAACTTCCATGCCGGAGGCTCCTCCTCAAAGCACGTCGAGCCTCCTCGAATCGATTCCGCTTGAAGTGGTTTCGCTGGCCAAAGTCTTCGGCCAAGTGCAGGCCGTCGACGGCATCTCGCTTACGCTGCGCAGCGGCGAATGTCTGGGATTGTTGGGACCAAACGGAGCCGGCAAAAGCACGTTGATCCGCAGTATTGTGGGCCGCGTGATTCCTGACGCGGGGCGCATCTCCGTCTTCGGTTCTCCGGCCAACACCTCCCAAGCCCGCACGGCTCTGGGATGGGTTCCGCAGGAGCTGGCTGTCTATCCCCGGCTCACGTGCCGGGAAAATCTGGCCGCCTTTGGCCGCTATCACGGTCTCTCTGGCGGCAAGCTGGCGGAATCGGTGGCGTGGTGCCTGGGGTGGGCCGCGCTCGAGGACCGGGCAGACGAGCTGGCGAAGAACCTCTCCGGCGGCATGAAGCGCCGACTCAATATGGCGGCTGGAATCATCCATCGCCCTCGCGTGGTGCTGATGGATGAGCCGACGGTCGGCGTCGATCCGCAGTCGCGCAATCGCATTTTCGAGATGATTGGGGCGCTGCGCGGCGAGGGAGCCGCGATCATCTACACGACGCATTACATGGAGGAGGCGGAGCGGCTGTGTGATCGCGTGGCCATCATCGATCACGGTCACATTATCGCCGAGGGCGCAACGGAAGCGCTGATTCACGACGCATTCGCACAGCGCAGCCAGGTGGTGGCGCACTTTGCCGGAGATCCCGGCGTGGTCAGCGCCTGGGTTGAGCAACACGCGGGCCGCCTGCTGGATGGCGCCGCTCTGTTCACCATCGAAGATTCCACACTGATTGCCGGCCTGCTGGATGACGCCGCGCGCTCCGGCCTCAAACTGCTGGACGTAACGCTGCGGCGGCCCAACCTGGAGTCCGTTTTTCTGCACCTCACAGGAAGGGAGTTACGCGATTGATCACCTCCATTGTTCGCACAGCTATCGTTTCCCTGCGCCGCGACCGCGCCGCGCTAGCGTTGAGCTTTGTTCTGCCCATCGTTTTTTTCAGCATCTTCGCCGCCATCTTTGGTGGACGTCACGATTCCACCTCCAAGATCAACGTCATCCTGGTAGACGAAGACCACAGCCGCGCATCGGCTGACCTGCTGCGCGGCTTGCAACGGGAAGGCTCGCTGGCCATTCGCACCAGGCCTTCGTCCAAAACAAAGGAACCGCTGCCTGAGTACACGGCGGCAACCGCGGAGGCCGCGGTCCAGGCCGGTGACGCTCCGGTGGCGGTCATTATTCCCCACGGCTTTGGCGACAACCCTATCTCATTTGGCGGCAATCAAAACGGCGCGGCCATACAACTGCTCAACGATTCGAGCGACATGATTGCGCCGCAGATGGTCGCCGGACTTCTGCAGGAGGCCGGCATGACTTCCATGCCTGAGGTGATGGCGGAAAAGGGCATGAAGTACACCGATCAATACATAGGCGGATTCACGCCAGCGCAACGCAAGCAGATGAATGACAATCTCGAAAAATTGCGGCAGCGCGAGGACCAGCCCGCCGCCGCTGGAAGCAAACCTACGAAGACCGGCTCCGGCAGCGGTCCCATCGCCGTGAAAGCCCGCGCGGTGGTGGGGCAAAACAAGCGCAATCCCATGATCTCCTTTTATGCCGCCGCCATCGGCGTCATGTTTCTGCTCTTCACCGCCAGCGGCTCGGCCGGAGCATTGCTGGATGAGGCCGAGAGTGGAACCCTGGATCGCGTGCTCAGCTCGCGCGTCACCATGACCACGCTCATGATGGGCAAACTGAGCTTCAATACGCTGCTGGCGTTTACGCAACTGGTGGTGATGTTTCTCTGGGCGTGGGCGGTCTTCAAGCTCGATCTCTTCACGCATATTCCCGGCTTTGTGGTGATGGGCCTGTGCACGGCCTTCGCCGTGGCCGCCTTTGGGATGCTGCTGGCCAGCCTCTGCCGCACACGCGCACAACTCGGCTCGCTTTCGACGATCCTGATTCTCACCATGTCCGCCGTCGGAGGCAGTATGTTTCCTCGCTATCTGATGCCTGAGGCCATGCAGAAGGCCGGACTGTGGACGATCAATGCCTGGGCCATCGACGGCTTCACCAAAGTCTTCTGGCGCGATCTCCCGGTCCAGGAGCTATGGCAACAAGTCAGCGTCCTGCTCGCCGTCGGCATAGTGCTGTTTGTGATTGCGCGGAGGGTTGCGCGGCGCTGGGAGTTTGCATGAGGCCGGGGGTTCAGTACAACTAAATAGTTCAGCACTTCAAAGGAGAATCAACATGACAACAGACGCAGAAGAGTTGGAACTGAAAGAAAGACTCAGCCTGATAGAATCCATGATCGCCGAAGGCCGGCGCACCACCGAAAGCTGGGGCTCGATTTTTATTGTGTGGGGCACGGCCTTCTACGTTGCCTTTGCCTGGTTCGCGTTGGCTCATAGCTCCTGGGCTTGGCCGGTAACCATGATCGCTACCTATGCGCTCACCCGGATCATCAATGCGCGCCGACGCGGCGGCCAGCAACGAACCGCAATGCAACGCGCGATCGGCTCCATCTGGAAAGCCATGGGCATCTCCATGCTCATTATCTTTCCGGCGATTGGATTCAGCGGCAAAATGGTTGATCCGAGTATTCTCACGGCAATCGTTGCCACGATGCTGGGCTTGAGCAATGCCGCCTCCAGCCTTGCCCTCAAGTGGAAGCTGCAGTTTGGTTGTGCGCTGGTTTGGTGGGCGGCAGCGGCTATCGCCTGCTTTGGAAGCGTGACCCAGAGTATGATCGCGTTTCTGATAGCAAACTTCTTCTGCCAAATCCTCTTCGGCGCATACGGAATCATCTGCGAAATCCGCCAGAGCAAAAAGGCGGACAGCTATGCCTGAACACACAGAGGCTCAAAGGAGAATCGATATGACAGCAAGCAATGAAGAGTTGGAACTGAAAGACAGGCTTCGCCTGATTGAGACCATGATCGCCGAAGGCCGGCGCACCACCTCAAGCTATGGTTGGATCTTTGTCCTCTGGGGCGTGGCCTACTATGTTGCCATCTACCTGGAAGTCGTACTTCATTTTTATCTGGCATGGCCAGTCACCATGACAAGCGCCGCGTTGCTAACGGCGATTCCCTACATGGGCAAGAGATGCAGCCATCCGCCGACCACCACCGGGCGCTCTCTCGGTGCACTCTGGTCTGGCACTGGAATATCGATGTTCGTCGTACTGTTCTCCCTAGGCTACAGCGGAAAGATGGACCTGCGCGTATTTGTAGCGGTGATTTGCGGGATGCTGGGTTCAGTCAACGCATCCTCCAGCATGATTCTCAAGTGGAAGCAGCAATTTGCCTGTGCGCTGGTCTGGTGGGCGACCACGATCTATGCCTGCTTCGGCAATGGCCACTATCTGATGCCCGTCTATCTCGCCGCTCTCTTCCTCTGCCAGATCGTCTTTGGCATCTACTGCATGATTCGCGAAGTTCGTGCGCGCAAGCAGGAGGCCAATCATGCCTGAGCTGCCAGAGCTGAATCCTGTGATTCACGGGAAGCTGCGCCTGGCTTTGCTCTCGCTGCTGGTGGGCGTGGACGAGGCGGAGTTTACCTGGCTGCGCGCGAAGACCGGCTCGACGGACGGCAACCTGGGCGCGCAGTTGCTGAAGCTGGAAGAGGCCGGTTACGTCACGGTGGAAAAGAAGTTTGTGCAGCGCAAGCCGCAGACGCTTTATCGCATGACCGAAGCCGGCCGCGCGGCGCTGACCGAGTATGTTCACTCACTGAGGCAGTTGCTGGGCGGAGCGATCAGCGCATAACCGGGAGCCTTCAGCCTTCGGGTTGCAGGCTCTTGCGCACACGCTCCATGATGCCGAGGTAGTAGGCCAGATTGTGGATGGTGTTCAGCGAGGCGGAGAGCGGCTCGCCCGCCTGCATCAGATGGCGCAGGTAAGCGCGCGTGTAGCGGCGGCAGACCGGGCAGTTGCAAGCCGGGTCGGGCGGGCCTTGGTCTTCGGCATAGCGCGCGCCCTTGATGTTCAGCCGCCCCTCGCTGGTAAAGAGCAGGCCGTGGCGCGCGGCGCGCGTGGGCAGCACGCAATCCATCATCTCCACGCCCATGCGCGCATATTGCTCAATCTCGTCCGGGTAGCCGACGCCCATCAGGTAGCGGGGCTTATCGGCGGGCAGCAGAGGCAGCACCTCGGCGATCATCTCCAGAGTCAGCTCGCGCGGCTCGCCAACGCTGAGGCCGCCGATGGCGTAGCCGTCAAAGTCCATCTCGACGAGGCGCTCGGCGCTCTGGCGGCGCAGGTCGCGGAAGACTCCGCCCTGGACAATGCCGAAGAGGCTCTGCGTCTTGCCGCCAAGACCTTCATGCCAGGGAACCTCATGCCGGTGCGCGCGAAAGTGGTCCAGGGACCGGCGCGCCCAGGCCATGGTGAGTCGCAGGCTTTCTTCGGCGCGGCTGCGGCTGGCGGGATACTCGGTGCACTCATCGAAGGCCATGCAGATGTCCGCGCCCAGAGCGATCTGCACGTCGATGGAATGCTCGGGCGTGAAAAAGTGGCTGCTCCCGTCCAGATGCGAGCGGAAGCTGACGCCTTCATCCGTGACTTTGCGCAGCGCGCTGAGGCTGAAGACCTGAAAGCCGCCGGAGTCGGTGAGCATGGCGCGAGGCCAACTGATGAACTTGTGCAGCCCGCCCATGCGGCGAATGGCCTCGTGACCGGGGCGCAGGTAGAGATGATAGGTGTTGCCGAGAATGATCTCCGCGCCGAGGGCTTCTAAAACATCCTGAGTCACGGCTTTGACCGTGCCTTGTGTGCCCACCGGCATGAAGACCGGCGTTTCCACGGTGCGGTGCGGCAGATGCATCCGTCCCCGCCGCCCGCCTTCCGTGCTTGTCGCCAGTATGTTGAAGTCGAGGCTCACCAGATGATTCTACCGGGTGTTCCATGCGTCGTTCTGTACTCGGACCACCGCATCGGACTCGGCTTGCAGGCAGGCGAGCAATTGCTCTACGGTTTGGTTGCGTCCGGGGATAAGCAGTTGCGGCGCGAACTCGTGGAGCGGCACCAGCACAAAGGCGCGTTCGGCGAGGCGCGGATGGGGAATCTCCAGCTCAGGCTCGCTGATTTCTACGTCGCCGAAGAGCAGAATGTCCAGGTCCAGCGTACGCGGGCCGTTGACGATGCCCGCTGAACGGTCGCGGCCAAACTCCTTCTCGATAGCCAACAATCCATCGAGCAACTCGCGCGGAGACAACTCCGTCTCCAGCGCGACGACGGCATTCACAAAGCGCGGCTGGGCGGTCAGGCCTACCGGCGCGGTGGAGTAAAGCGAGGAGCGGCGCGAGAGGCGGCCCAGCGACTCCAGCCTGTGCGCCGCGGAGGCCAGCGTCGCCTGCGGCTCGCCCGCCTTGCTAGCCAGGTTGCCGCCCATTCCGATGTAGGCTGTGTGCATACTTCAGAGTATCGCGGGAACCGGCTTCAAAGGCGTCATACCGACGCGTGAAGTGTCGCGGAGCCGAAATCTGCTAGCATCCTCTTTGGAGATTTTTTCTATGGAAGCCCTACCCAGCATGAATCTTGGCGCGCGGCGCAACGAAGACATTGCGCTCGATCTTCTGAAGTTTGTCTCCGTGACGGCCGGCGTGGGCAAGCCCGCCGCGCCCTCCACAGGCTTCAGCGGCGCCGCCGGAGCCAAACCCGACGAGCACGTGACGCAACTGCTCGACCTTTATGGCCGCTGCCTGAAGGCCGTGCAGGGCCAGGGGCCGGAGCAGGCGGGCCGAGCGCCGCAAGAGTGGATGCCGCAACAGTGAGCGAGCCAATCTTGCGGGTTGCCGTGGCCGGGGCAGGCGCCTTCGGCAAAAATCATCTGCGCGTCTATCGCGAGTTGGAAGCGGCTGGGCTGGGCGTGGCTCTGGCGGCAGCCGTCGAGCCGGATGCGGCGCGTGCCGCCGAGACCGCGGCCCAATACGAGATTCCCGTCTTTGCCAGCGTGGACGAGTTGCTGGCCGCCGATCTGAAGCTGGACGCAGCCACGGTCGCCGTTCCCACGGTGCATCACCATGCGGTGGCCTCGGCGCTGCTGGATGCGGGAGTTGACCTGCTGGTAGAAAAGCCGCTGGCTGCAAAGCTCGCGGAGGCCGACGATCTGATTGCCCGCGCCGAACGGGGCAAGCGCATTCTGCAACCGGGCCACCTGGAACGCTTCAACCCGGCGGTGCTGGCCATTCAGCCGCAACTGCGCCGGCCCATGTTCTTTGAGTCGCATCGACTTTCCATCTTCACGCCGCGGGCGCTGGATGTGGATGTGGTGCTGGACTTGATGATTCACGATCTGGACATTGTGCTGACCTTTGCGGCTTCGCCGGTGCGCGAGGTGCGAGCCGTGGGGCTGCCGATTCTCTCGCCCAAGGTGGACATCGCCAATGTGCGCGTGGAGTTCGAGAGTGGCTGCGTGGCCAACTTCACCGCCTCGCGGGTCTCCACCGAACGCGTGCGCAAGCTGCGCTTCTTTGAGCCGCGGCAGTATGTGTCGATTGATTATGCGCGCCAGGATTTGCTGGTGATCCGCGTGGATGCGGAGGCAGGCAAGGCTTCACCGGCGGATTTGATGGCCAAGCTGCCGCCCCAGATTGCCGCCCTGCTACCGCCGGGGATTGCCGAGGGAATCGCGACCGGAAAGATCGACCTCAGCAAGATTGACCCGGCCATGATTGCGCAGTTTGCCGCCATGACAAAGATTGATCCGGCGGTTATCGCGCAGTTCACCAATCCGGCGGAAGCCAAGGCCGGCTTGAGCTTTTCCAAGCCGCCCGTCACCCCCGGCGAGCCGCTGCGGCTGGAGATTCTTTCCTTCCTGGAATCGGTGAGAACACGGCGCGAGCCAAAGGTGACCGCGCGACAGGGACGCGATGCGCTGGCGCTGGCGCTGGAGATTCAGGCCACCATGGCCGCTCACGCAAAACGCGCCGGGTTGGAAGATTTCTTCAAACCCGGCGCGTAGTTGCTGGTTACTGAAGACCGACAACGGCTCAGGCAATCCCCAGCACGCGATTCAAATAGCCCACAATGTACTTCCATACCAGGTAGTAGGCGACGAGCGCGGCTAGAAATACCGGCACGATCAGCGTATACGGAATCTCGCAGGCATGGAACCAGGTTGCGCCGTGCGCGCCCAACTCCAGCACGCCCAGGCAACTGGCTGTGGTCGCTCCCATAGGCATCAGCAGCAGTGGCAGAATCGCGCCGTGCAGGCCGATACATAGATGGGTGCGCGGGTGCGAGCCGAGCCAGAGCATATTCCACAGCCCGAAGAGCGAAGGCACAGCGGCCATGGGAAAGATCAGCGCCTGTTCGATGGGAACCGGAGCCTTGAGCACGATCCGCACCACGATGAAGAGGGTGAGCAGCAGCGGCAGAACCAGCGTAGGCACAAAGATTCCCGCCAGATAGGCGCGCAGATAGCGATGGGTGTTCATTTCGGATTCCTTTCTTGCGGGCGCGGCGGCCCGCGGGTTCACAGGCAGTAGAGAAGCAGGGGGATGGAGGCCGGCAGGAAGGCTGCGAAGGCCACGAGTCCAACTGCGAGCACCCCATCGAGCCAGACTCCGATCAACCAGGCTCCATTCAAGTTGGTTTGCGCGGTGGGCTGGGCGCGCAGCCGCTGCTGCATCGCCGGCCACAGATCGCGGCTGGGCGCGGCATCGGCCTTCACCGGCGGCAAAGCCGTTTGCAGCAGCTTCCTTATGCGGTCATTCTTCATGGCGTAATTCCCTGCCTTTCCAACTCTTTTCTGAGCAAGCGCCGTGCGCGGAAGAGGCGCAATTTGACGGCGGCCACCGAGATGCCCAGCGCCGCGGCCACCTCCTTTTGCGGCAACTGCTCGACCAGCGCCAGCGTGGCGGCAATGCGCAGATTGAGCGGCAGCCGCGTGAAGGCGAGCACAACCTTTGCGCGAATCTCGGCGGTGATCGCCGGGTCGGGCTGCTCAGGTGTGGGCAGTTTAGCGCAAAGCTCCAGCGGCAGCTCGCGGTGCCTCCGGTTGGCGCGCAGCCAGTCCAGTGCCGCGCGGGTGGCGATGCGCCGCGCCCAGCCCTCAAAGCCTTGCGCCGGGTCAAAGCGCATATGCGCCTGGTGGATGCGCCAGAAGCTTTCGATGGTCAGCTCTTCCGCCGCCTCCGGGTTGCGTGTGATGCGCAGAATCCAGCCGTAGACCGCGCGTTGATGCTGATGGAAGAGCGATTCAAAGGCCTCGGGATTGCCTTGCCGAAAGTGGTTCAGAAGATCGCCGGCTTCGTTCCGCATCCGCCTTTCCCCCTTCCACCTACACTTACGGACTCAACACAGGAAAGGTTACACGGAATTGGTGGCGATGTCTGGGGGAGGAGAAAGAGTGACGGGATTTCGGAAAGTAATCTATGGATTCCATGGAGCCGAAGGCCGGACTCGAACCGGCGACCTGCTGATTACGAATCAGCTGCTCTACCAACTGAGCTACTTCGGCCTCTGTGTCGATTGTATCGTTGCGCCGCTCATCGGTAAAGTCAGCGCTCCGCCATCAGCCTTGCCGCTTGACGGCGTACTCGCGCCGCATCCACCACAATGCAAAACCGATAAGAGCCGATCCGCCGACGACGGCGAGCAGGGTCAGTCCATGGTGCGCCACCAGATCGACCGCGCCCGGACCTAGCTTGATGACCAGCGCGGAGAGAATCAGCCAGCGTACCATGCGGCCGCAGAAGACGGAGAGCATGAAGGGGACGACGCGCATCTCGAAGACGCCGGCGGCAAAGACGCAGGCCTTCCAGGGCGTGGGCGGAGGCAGCATGGAGGGAATCATCATGGCCAGGAACTCCTGACGCTCAAAGCGGGCGCGAATCTTCTCATAGCGTGCGCGGTTGACGCGCTTGAGCAGAAAGATCTCGCCGCCGGCACGACCCAGGCCATAAGGCAACAGGCCCCCAATCGCCGATCCCACCGAGGCCAGCAGACAATAGAGCCAGAAGTGGCTCTTGTCATTCCAGATATAGGCGGCCAAAATGGCGTCCATCAGCACCGGAACGGTGGAGGAATCCAGCAGCGCCCAGGCGCCGGCGCCCCAAAAGCCCAGCTTGGCCAAAAGCGGCAGCAGCACCAGATAGCATTTATCCATCAAACGAAGAAATACTGCTTTCAAACCGGTTCCCTTCCGCCTTGCGATCCGTCTTACTGTCAGAGACCATTGTACGGGCCGGGGCGATGAGAGCGGATTAAACCGGGATGAGAGAATAGAGAGAAAGGACTAGAAACGGAGCCAGTGTCTCCCCAACGAGGCTCCCCAGGAACGAATGCCCACCGACGAAGCGCCTATCGACGTGAACGAGCCTCTAGGGCCAGCCCCAGACCCTCCGGAGAGGCCGGAGCTGGGCAAGCTGCGTTCGGCGGAGTTCGCTCCGCCGCTGGTGAGTACCTCGCGTTGGGTGGACTACAGCACCCACGAGCTGCTGGAGCTGATCAGCGACCTGGAGGATGAGCGGCGCTGGGCGCGGCTGCGCGAGGGCATCTGGCTGGCCATTCTCATCCACGCGCTGCTGTTTGCCTCGGTCGCCTTGCTTCCCAAATACGTCTTCAAGGCTCCGGTGGTGGTCGATTCCAGCGACGCCATCAAGCTGCACCGGGAGTTCACGTATCTGGATACCCCCAAGATGCCGCCGAAATTAGTCATCAAGCCGGTGCCCGCGCCGCGTCCCCAAATTGACCAAAAAACTCTGGATGAGTTGAACAAGGCCGCGCCGCCCGCGCCGGAGCCGGCTCCGCAGGCCGCCGCGCCACCACCGCCAACGCCCATTCCGCCCAACCAGCAGTCGCAGTCGCAGATTGAGGCGCCTCGTCCAGCGGCGGTGCCGGCCAAACCAGGCTTCGCCATGAGTTCGCAAAACCCCGCCGACGCCCTGCGCGACGCCATGCGCGCCTCCCGCAACGCCGGCACGGGCACGGGCAATCTGCCCCCCGGCGGCGGACTCTCGCTGCATCCCGGCGCTGGCACTGGCGGTGTGCAGATTCTCTCTGACACCCAGGGCGTGGACTTCAACAACTGGCTCATCCGCTGGCACCGGGAGACGGAGCGCACCTGGGATCCGCTGATTCCCGACGAGGTCAACCCTCCCATCAGCAAATCCGGCATCGTGGCGATTCGCTTCAAGGTTCTGCCCAACGGGCGGCTGATGGACGGCAGCCTGGTGCTGGAAGGCCGCAGCGGCGACGTGGGCCTGGACCGCGCGGCGTGGGGCGCGCTGACCGGATCGAATTACCCGCCTCTGCCTCGCGACTTTCACGGGCCATACCTGGAGTTGCGCGCCTTCTTCCTCTATAACATGGAGCCGCAGCAGTAGGGGTGGACGGAAAAACCTGCTCAATTTTTATTATGAATAGAACTTGCCTTTATGTAACCTATAGATTACGATATCTTGAGATTTGAGAGAGAGTGGCCGACGTGCAAATCCGTCGCACCAAAGAATTCGCTACGTGGCTTGGCAACCTCAGAGACAGCACAGGGCGGGCGAGGATTCTGCAGCGGATTGACCGGCTGGAAGAAGGCAATCCCGGCAAGACGCGAAACGTCGGCGCGGGAGTGGTGGAAATGAAGATTGATTTTGGTCCAGGCTACCGTGTCTATTACGTTCAGCGGGGCGAGGTAGTGGTCGTATTGCTATGCGGCGGAGACAAGAGCACACAGGACAATGACATCCGGCTGGCAAAGGCTTTGGCCAATCAGCTTTCAGAAAGGTAGTGAGGAAATGGCAATCGAAACGATGCCCTACGATGCTGCCGAGTTTCTTACCGACGAGGAGACGATTTCGGCTTATCTGACCGAGGCGCTGGAGAGCGACGATCCGCGCTATATTGCCAAGGCGCTGGGCGCTGTGGCGCGTGCGCGTGGAGGAATGGCGCAACTAGCTCGCGATACGGGCATTGCCCGCGAGGCGCTTTACCGTGCGTTGAGCGAGACAGGCAACCCAGAGCTGGGAACGGCGCTCAAGGTGATGCACTCGCTGGGAGTGCGGCTCTCCGCCTCAGTCGCAATGTAAGCTGTAACGCCCAACACCTGAGCAATTGGAGTCTTGAAGGAATTCCAGCGCGCCGCGCCGATGCAGTCGTACACTTGTCTGAAGCGTTGCAAAAATCCCCCGTGGTTTCGAGGCAGCCCCGATGAAAGACATCTACATTGCCGATCTGGCCAACTTTGAGGAGGGCAAGCTCTTCGACGGCTTTTTCCTCGTGCTGGCCAAGCAGCAGCGCACCACCAAGAGCAACAAGCCTTACTTGAACCTGATTCTGGGCGACAAGAGCGGCCAGCTTGAGGGGCGCGTCTGGGAGCCGGGAGACCCGCGCATCGCCAAGGAGTTCGAGCGCGGCGACGTGGTGAAGGCGCGCGGCTCGGCCTCGCGCTTCGACGACCGGCTGCAGATGAAGATAGACCAGCTCCGCGTGGCGCAGGCCGAGGAGGTGGACAAGAGCGACCTGCTGCCCTCCACCACCCAGGATGTGGGTGTGCTGTGGCGCGCGCTACTCAGCTTTGTGGCCAGCTTCACCAACGCCGACCTCAAGCTGCTGCTGAGTACGATGCTCGCCGACCCGGCGCTGGCCGCGGCCTACCGCGAGGCCCCCGCCGCCAAGCAGCTTCACCACGCATGGCTGGGCGGCCTGCTGGAGCACGTCATTAGTCTGCTCACCCTGGCCGACCGCGTTGCGCCGCATTATCCGCTGCTGGACCGCGACCTGCTGCTCACCGGCGTGATCCTGCACGACATCGGCAAGGTGCATGAACTGAGCTGGGAGATCGGCTTCGAGTACACCGTTGAAGGCTCCCTGCTGGGCCACATTCAAATGGGCACGGCGCTGGTGGAGCGCACCATCGAGAGCCTGCCCAACTTCCCGCCCAAGCTGAAGACTCTGGTGCTGCACATGATTTTGTCGCACCACGGCAAGCTGGAGTTCGGCTCGCCCAAGCTGCCCATGACGCCCGAAGCGCTCGCCCTCAGTTTCATCGACGACCTCGACGCCAAGATGCAAGCGATTCAGAACGAGTTCGACAAGTGCATCCGCGAAGGCAAGCCCGCCGACGAGCTAACCGGCAAGGTCTGGGCGCTGGATCAGCGGCAGATGCTGAATACGAAACGCTGGCTGGGAGAAGACAGGGAATAGATGACAACCGGGTGCTGACACTCTGAATTATTGGAGCTGGGACTATCGATTCTGCTCTGCGCCGGAAACCCTAACCCGATAGTCTTCCGGCGTTTCGATGATAAACGCCGTCTTCCCAGCCAGCGCCAGCAAATCCTCGTCGCCGGTTATCAGCATATCTGCCTTGCCGCTTTGGGCCAGGTCGAGAAAGGGTTGGTCTTTGGCGTCGCGGCAACGAACCGGGCACGACATCACGATCTCGACTGCCTCACAATAAGGAATATAGCTGGCCAGGGCTTCCAACTGTTCATCGGCGGTAAGCCGGAACTTTGGGTACGCAAGGATTCTCGTCAACTCCTCTGCCGCCACACGCGAGATCAGCGGTACGCAATTTTCGGCCTCCCAATGCCCGACCAGCCAGTTCAACTGGCCGTGGGTAAACAGGAGAGCGGAGAGGACGACATTCGTGTCGAGGACGACTCTAGCTTGGACGGAGGCGCTCACGGGTTTTGACGCGCCCATGCAATTGCGTCAGTCACGTCCTGCTCGGTAATGCCGAGGCGGGCGAGTTTGTCCTGTATCTCTTCAAGACGGCTGCGCCGCAGCGGCTTGAGCGTTATCGCTGAGCCATCCGTGCTGACATCAAAGTACTCCACGCCACGGAAGCGAGTGATAACTGCCTTGGGGAGGGTCAGTTGATTTTTGACGGTCAATTTGGCCAGCACGATTTGCCTCATTCAAGGATACAAGGAAATCTTACCATATTTCACGCAAAATCAAGGCTGGAAAAGCAGAGATTTAACTGTTCCCTGTTCTCACACGCCAGCATCTTCAATCCGTGTATCTCACGGATTGCCGTCAGATTTGTTTGCAAGTTGGACACGGGATGACGCATAATCCCGGAATATGTTGGTTGAGAGATGGTCCGCCGAGGGAGGTTGTATGCGTGTTGTGCCGATGGTTGTCTTGATGACATTGCTGGCCGCGCCTGCCGCGCTGGTTGGCCAGACGCGAGCCGAAAACTGGGAACGCTGCAAGGGCAGCGATCCTGACCTGAGCATCGGCGGCTGCACGGCGCTGATCCAGTCCGGGCAGGAGAGCAACACCAACCTGGCCAGCGCCTTCCGCAACCGCGGCATCGCGTACGATGACAAGGGCGAGTACGACCGCGCCATCCAGGATTATGATCAGGCGATCCGCATCAACCCGAGCTATGCCGCTGCCTACTCCAGCCGGGGCAGCGCCTACGACGACAAGGCGAACTACGACCGTGCGCTGCAAGATTATGCCGAGGCACTGCGGCTGAATCCCAGCTTTGAGGATGCCTACGTCAACCGGGGCGTGAGCTACCGGAAGATGGGCAAATACGACCTGGCAATTCAGGATTACGATCAGGCGATTCGGCTCGATCCAAAAGACGCGGTCGCGTACCTCGACCGCGGCGTGGCCTACGACGATAAGGAAGACTATGACCACGCCATGCAGGACTATGATCAAGCGGTGCGGCTTAATCCAAACTATGCGAATGCCTATAACGACCGCGGAAATTTGTATCTGACCAAGGGCGATTTTGACCGGGCGATTCAGGATCTGGATCAGGCAATCCGGCTCAATCCCAGCCATGCGACGGCCTATAACAACCGGGGCAAAGCGCACCGGCGCAAGGGAAATCTTGACCACGCCATGGAGGATTTCAGCGCGGCAATCCGCATTGAACCAGGAAATGCGAGCGCGCTGAACAGCCGCGGCCAGGTGCACGACGCCAGAAGTGAATATGAGTTGGCGATTGCCGACTTCAGCCAGGTGATCAGTCTGCGGCCGAATTTTGCCGGTGCCTATGACAGCCGCTGCTTTGACCGCGCCATTGTGGGGCAGCCCGAGGCGGCGCTGGAGGATTGCAATAAGTCGCTGGCGCTGCGCCCGGGCGACGCCGACACGCTGGACAGCCGCGGTTTTGCCTACCTCAAGCTGAAGAAACTGGACGCTGCCATCGCCGACTACAACGCCGCGCTGGCCGTCAGTCCCAAGATGGCATCGTCACTTTATGGCCGGGGCATGGCGGAGCGGTTCAGGGGCGACCGGGCGGCCTCTGACAAAGACCTAGCGGCGGCGAAAGAGCTATTGCCCAGCATCGCCGGCGACTTTGTGAAGTGGGGCATGGCCGCACCTGCGCCTTAGTGTGCTGAGGCCAGCTCGCCGCTCTTGCCGTTCTCGTCCATCTTGCCGAAGATCATCTTGCCGCTGGCGGTTTGCAGGACGCTGGTGACGGTGACCTCGATCGATTTGCCGATCAGCTTGCGCGCGTGATCAACCACCACCATGGTGCCGTCGTCCAGATAGCCCACGCCCTGGTTGTACTCCTTGCCTTCCTTGAGGATGAGCACGGTCATCTTCTCACCGGGCAGCACCACGGGGCGGAGAGCGTTGGCCAGATCGTTGATGTTGAGCACCTCGACGTGGTGCAGGTGGGCGACCTTGTTGAGGTTGAAGTCGTTGGTCACGACCTTGGCCTCCCACTTTTTTGCCAGCTCCAGCAGCTTCAAATCCACCTCGCGGATGGCGGGAAAGTCGTCGGTGACAATCTGCACCTGCACAGCGACGTTGGACTGCATCCGTTGCAGCATATCCAGGCCGCGGCGGCCGCGCTGGCGTTTGGAGCTGTCTGTAGAGTCGGCCACGGTTTGCAACTCGCGCAGCACAAACTCCGGCACCACCATCATGCCGTCGATAAAGCCTGCCTCGGCAATGTCGGCGATGCGTCCGTCGATGATGACACTGGTGTCCAGCACCTTGGCGGTGCGGCGCATGGGGCGGTCGCCGGTAAAGACCGTGCCCAGCGCCGAGGGACTCAGCAGGTCGCCCTTGCTGGCACCCACCAACAGGCCGATATAGGTCATCAGCAGCAGGTCAAATATCTGGATGACGGATGAGGTGGGTCCGGGAGCCAGCGCGGAACGCAGCACCAGGCAAAACAGCGCCGCGCCAAAGATGCCCAGCACACTGCCGATCACGCCGCCGATCAGCCGCTTCAGGCTGAGCGCACGCACCCGCAGCTCAAAGACAATGGCCGCGCCGGCCGCAGCCGCGCCCACGCCCGCGCTCAGCCATACGGTCAGGCCGAAGGGACGAAGATAATAGCAGACCCCCGAAAAAAGGGCGACAAAAAGAAGACGAAGAATAATCAAGTCCATAAAATGTCAACCTTCCGGCTGGTAGGCAAAGAACTCCGCCAGACCGGGTATAGTTGGCGAGTATGACAATCTGCCCGCGCTTTCGTCAAGTCCTCTTTGTGCACGGCAGAAAATAATTTATTACGGCAGCGGGGCCGGGGTCGCCGCGGTCTTCCAATTGATGACGTGATAGACGGCCTCTTCGGGGCCGGGATTGCGCACGCCATGCAGTTGATTGGAGGCGTTGAAGATCACCGAGCCGGCTCCCACGCGCCTCCATGCGCCGTGGTACAGCGCCTCCAGCGTGCCCTTCTGCACAATCAACATCTCCTCATTGGGATGGCGGTGCGGCGGGTGCGGCGACCGACCGGCTTCGAGCGTGGTGGCGTGCACCTCCAATGCCTCCAGCGTCGCGGTGCGCGCGCTGAAGAAAGAACGCTTGAAGCCGTAGGCATTCGGCTCCGCGGCGATGGTCGTCCAATCGAAGACGGCCGAGTCCATTACAGCCGGTTTGCCCTCCAGCGCGAAGGCACCCTCGGTGACCGTGGCCGCGGCGGCAGCGGCGAAGAAATGTCTGCGTGTGAGCATGGCTTCTCCAGAATCCAGCGGCTACGAGGCCCGCGCCAGCTCCATCACCGGAACCATGCGCTGCGAACCCTTGCGGGGACCGCGCTTGCGGGCGCTCATCACTTTGATGCGCTCCAGCAGTTCCTGCGGCGAGCAGTTTTTCTTGGCCAGCAGGGCATCGGCGGCGTGCATCTCGCCGGCCATGCGCTGTGGGTCGCCCAGCAGGATCATCGGCACATGAGAGGCAATCTGCTTCAGCCGCTCCACCAACTGGCTGCCGTTCATCTGCGGCAGGCCGTGGTCGGCCAGCACCAGATCCACCGCGGTCTCGGAAAAAAGGCTGATGGCATCCTGGCCATTGGCGGCAGAAACCACCCGGTAACCGTTGGTTGCCAGCATGAATTTAAGTACGGAAAGCTCCTGCTCGTTATCGTCTACACAGAGAATGATCTTCTTGGGCCGCATGATCTGGGGAATGCTCCTTGGTGCAATTTTTGCCGCATTTGCCGCACAGCTCACCTGTGCCTACTCGACTGGCAGGCTGGCGCACTGCATTGTGGTGCCCGTGATTGAGCCAGCCATCCCGGCAACGGCTGCACAGTTGGCTGACTTCACACACGGTCGATGATTACAACATACCTGGGAAAAAGTCCGGCGAGGGCACCGGTTAAGTTCCATCAATGAGAGCTAAGATTACGACGGAAGTCGGTCGATGAATATAGAGAATTAAAAGCGAAATTCCACGCTCTCATCCAAAAGTAATCGGTGGAAATTGGCTAGATTTAACACATACCATCACTTGCAACGATGAAAGCCTGTTGAAATCTTGTGCGAAGCGGCAGGAAAAGCCGTCCTGCTGCCACAAATACAGTGCGGCTGGGAAGGCGCGGTTCGGTAACCCTTGGCGGATGCGCGCAGGCAAGAGAGTTCATTGCAGCCTCAAAGTTCCCCGCGTCTTTGAGAACTGCGCGGAATCATCTGTATGGAAGGTAAATATGCGCTGGATTTCGTTGTTCTGCTGGCTGGGGATTTGTTTTGCGGTGGCGGGCGTGAGCGGGCGCTGGACGGCAAGCGAGGTGCAGGGCTGGTATCGCACACTGGCGCGACCGGCGATTGCCCCGCCGGATTGGCTCTTCGGGCCGGTGTGGACGTTACTCTATGCGCTGATGGCGGTGGCCGCGTGGCGGGTGTGGGAGTCTGCTCCATCGCAACTGCGCATCTGGGGGCTGGTGCTGTTTGTGGCGCAACTGGCGTTGAATTTTGCGTGGTCGCTGATCTTTTTTCGCCGGCACGACGTTGGAGCCGCGCTGGCGGAGGTGGTGGTGCTGTGGGCGGCTATTGGAGCGACGAGCGTGGTCTTTGGGCGGCTCTCTCCGCAGGCGGCATGGCTGATGGCACCATACTGGGCATGGGTGAGCTTTGCGTCGGTGCTGAATGAGGAGTTCTGGCGGCTGAACAGGCTCTAGGGTGTATGTCGATACACCCTAGGCAGCGGATGGCTTAGAGCGCTGGAGTCCCGCAGCCGCAAGGATGCATACGGCGGGCATGACGGGCAGCCGATAACGCGCATCCGCTCCCGGTCCCGCAGCCGCGGCAGAGATCGCCAGGAAATAAAGCATCGTTCCCAGCAGCAGCCGGAGATGGGCGCTGTTGCTTCCGATGCGCCGTGCCCCCCGCGCCGCAAGCAGGTACAGAGCGATCAGAAAAAGACCGGCAACGGCCTTCACTACAGCTATCCAAGGATAGGATTGGGCAACAAAGAGGATGGAGCCCACCGGACCATTGCTGATGATCAGGTCATCGATAGGTACGTGGCCTTTGGGAAGGAGAAGAGAATCGACGGAACCCATGCCGGGGAAGAAGGCGGTCTCTAGGAAGCTGGTGCAAATGGAAGCCATATAGATGCCGTAATGCGCCCGGAAGACGTGAAGAGCCTCGGCGCGCATGAAGGCCAGACGCGGACCCTGATGGGCTTTGTTCAGCGCGGGATTTTGCTCCAGCCGCGGCTGGCCGGGAGTTGCCTGCTCGCCGCAGCCGGCGTTGCAGTGAGCATCCAACTCATCCTGCACTTCGATAAAGTTTCTATGCTGCAGGCGAGCAATCACGTCGGCTTCACTGTAGAAGTAGAGGTTTTCTTCCGTGATGCTGGAAAAGCCGTAATAGCCGGTCTCCAGCCCGTTGCGCATCTGCCAGAGGGCCAGCCACGGCATGGCACAGAGCAGCAGCACGGCGGGCGCCTTCCAGCGCAAACCGGGATTCCCGGCGTCGGGTTGATGTTGCTGGGGTGAAAAATACGGCACGTGCGCCAACACCAGAAACAAACCCGCAGCCAGGGCAAACGGTAGATAATACGTGACCGGACGCACAAAGGTTGCCACGGCCAGCCACAGGCCAGCGCCGGCCAGCACCGGCAAACGGCGGCTGCGCAGGAACTCGGCAACGCGCTCCAGGCTGAGGAGTAAGAGCGCGAGAAAAAGCGTATCCGACAACAATTGGACGGATCTGGCGACCGCAAGGGGCTCAATGGCAAAGATCCACGCCGCGCCCAGAGCGATGCGATCATCGCCGAAGCAGCTCCGCCCCAGCCTCCAAACAAGTAGTACGGAAAAGAGGGAAAGAAGGACGTTGGCCACAGACGCAGCCGGCAGGCCGGCAAGGCTGGTGACGGCAAAAAAAAGCGGATAACCGGGGGTGCGAAAGATCTCTGGAATGCCGCCGGCAAAAAAACGGCCATGCAGCAGCAAATTGCGTCCCGGCTCGAGATAGCTGTAGGTGTCGATACTAGCCAGGCCGCTGGTCCCGGCGCGCAGCAGCGTGAGGGCCAGCAACGCGAAGCGCAGCGCGGCGGCGGCGATGATGGGACCGGCGAGCTTTGCAGACCACCATTCCGAGCTGAAGACCGGATTCGCAGCTGAACCGCTGGCTTCCATGCGCATGACGGTCATCGTGCTGTATGCAAATTCCTCAAAGATGTGAACAAGGGCTGGGATCTCTCCCAGCCCTTGCGTGTGTTGGATGGATTCTGCCGAAAATGGCCTGAAGGCTTACAGCGGCTGTACGTCGGATGCCTGCCAGCCCTTGGGCCCCTTCACCACGTTGAACTGCACGGCTTGACCTTCCTGCAGGCTCTTAAAACCACTGGAGGTGATTGCAGAGTAATGCACAAAGACATCTTCGCCGTTCTGGCGCGAGATGAAGCCGAAGCCCTTCGCGTCATTGAACCACTTCACGGTACCTTGTTCCATTTTGTTCGTGTTTCCTGAGTTTTGAATTGCGCTGGATGAATCGGAGCGACCACTGGCAGAATCTTGCTTGATTGGGCGAGTTGCTGCTCACGCCCGCTTCGGTCTAACGCTGAAAGCAGTGTAGCATCCCTTTTCAAAAAAAAGCGTAAATATCTTTCGTGTTTTCAGAATTATATATTATTTCGCATTTGGAACTTATTGAATTGGAAAGCCTTAATGTCGTACCCTTGTTCTATATGCTTCGAGGTTATGATGGCTCAGGATCCCGTACCCGATCTGTTGTTGCGCGCTACGGAGTTGCTTGAGGAGCAGTTTACTGGCTTGCCTGCATTTGAGTCCACAGCCGATCCCGCGGCAATGGCGCGGGTGCTGGACGATGTGGCGCGGCGGCTGGGCGACAACTACCCGTACTTTCATCCGCTTTATGCAGGACAGATGCTGAAGCCGCCGCACCCGGTGGCGCGGGCGGCATATGCGCTGGCCATGACGATCAACCCCAACAACCATGCACGCGACGGCGGGCGGGCCAGCTCAGAGATGGAGATAGAGGCCGTACGTACGATGGCCGGTATGTTTGGTTGGACAGAGTTCTTGGGCCATCTGACCTCGAGCGGCACACTGGCCAACATGGAAGCTCTGTGGGTGGCGGGGCAGGTCTCGCCGGGAAAACGCATTGTCGGCTCCGAGCAGGCGCACTACACGCACCAGCGCATCTCTTCTGTGCTGAAGCTGGAGTATGCGCCGGTGGCCGCCGATTGCCGCGGCCGCATGAACCTGGAGGCGCTGGAGGCCGAGCTGCGCAAAGGCGATGTGGGCACGGTGGTGGTGACGCTGGGAACGACGGCGACAGGCGCGGTGGACCCGCTGGACGAGATTCTCGTGATGCGCTCGCGCTTTGGATTCCGCATTCACGTGGACGCGGCCTACGGAGGATACTTCCGGCTGATCTCGCTGGCTGAACCGGCGCGGCGGGCCTATGCGGTTATTGACCAGGCTGACTCCATTGTCGTCGATCCGCACAAGCACGGCCTGCAACCCTACGGCTGCGGCTGTATTCTCTTTCGCGATCCCTCGGTGGGGCGCTTTTACAAGCACGACTCGCCGTACACTTACTTTACCTCCGATAAGCTGCACCTGGGCGAGATCAGTTTGGAGTGCTCGCGCGCCGGAGCCTCGGCGGTGGCGCTGTGGGCCACGCAGCAGCTTTTGCCGCTGACGCCGGAGGGCGAGTTTGCCCGCGGACTGGCGAGCGGGCGCGCGGCGGCAGTGGAGCTGGAGCGGCGGCTGAGGGAAGACGGGGACGGGCGCTTTCAAACGCTGGGCGCGCCGGAGCTGGACATTGTGGTTTGGAAGATGAACGCCGCGACGCCGCAACAGTCCTCGGAGCTGGCGCAAAAGCTCTTTGCGGCCTGCGCGCTTCGGGATTTGCATCTCGCCCTAGTAGAATTGCCGCTGAGATGGTTTGAGTCCGCGTCTGGTTCTGAATCGGCGAGCGGCGCGGGGATGATCACCTGTTTGCGCTCGGTGTTGATGAAGCCGGAGCACGAGGCGTGGCTGGACAGAATCTGGGAGAGATGGACCGCGGCCTGCGCGGAGGTTTTGGAGAAGAAAAATGGCAGATGTAGTAACTCGCGTTGAAAAAGAAAAAATCCTGATGCAGATTGGCGATTGCGTCGTGACGGTTCTGCCGCAATTCGGCGGCAAGGTTTCTTCGATCCTGGTGCGCGGCCATGAACTGCTGCAAACGCCGCTGCTTCCCTACGGCCCGCGCACCCGGACCATGAGCTTTGACGAGGGCGACGCCAGCGGCTGGGATGAGTGCCTGCCCTCGGTCTCGGGCTGCGCTGTGCAGACGGTCAACGGACCGGCAACGGTTCCCGATCACGGCGACCTGTGGCGCGTCGAGTGGCAGGTACTGAAGTGCGACAACGGCTCGCTCACCCTGCGCGGCGAGTGCTTCAGCCTGCCGCTCGCGCTGGTGCGCACCATCACCCTTACGCAGACGGCCAAGGGCTACCGGATTCACGCCGACTATCAGTTAACGAATACCAGCGACAAGGAAACTCCCTGGGCGTGGTCGGCACATCCGGGCTACACTGCCGAAGAAGGCGACACGCTCAGCCTGCCGGATTCGATTCATGCGCTGCGCATTGAGTGGACGCGCAACAACCGTTTGGACAAGAGCAACGGCACGGCGGCGTGGCCCATCGCCAAGCTGACCGGCGGCGGCGAAACCGATCTGCGCGTTTCCACTGAAGCGCACTCGGGCGTGGGCGACAAGCTCTTTGCCGGACCGCTGGCCGAGGCGGAAAACTGGGTGACGCTGACGCGGCCCAAGGCCGGCGTTCGTCTGCGCGTCAGCTTCGACGCGGCTAAAACTCCCTATCTGGGCCTGTGGATCTGCCAGGACGGCTACCCGGAGGGCGACCGCGTTCAGCAGCACTGCGTGGCCATGGAGCCAACCACCGCACCGGTAGACTCGCTCGCCATCACCGGTCCCTGGTCGCGCACTCTGGCCGCGGGCGCGTCATACAGTTGGCCGATGACGCTTGATCTGGAATTGCTGTAAACAGTGGTCAGTGACCGCTCGATCTGACAACTTTATTAGGAGAGACTCACCCATGCATGATCCCGCAGTACTTCGCTCTTCGCACCTTGCCCGCTTCAACGCGACACCGACAGTCTTCGTCGCTCCCGGACGCGTCAACCTGATCGGCGAACACACCGATTATGCCGAGGGCTTTGTCATGCCCGTCGCCATCAACTTTGCCACGCTGGCCGCCATCTCGCCGCGCACGGATGGCAAGATCGTCATCTGGGCCGAGAATTACGGCGAAGAAAAAACCTTTGATGCCGCGGCGAAGCCAGTCGCCACCAAGCACTGGAGCGATTACCCGATGGGCGTTGTTTCCATCCTCTCCGGCGAGGGCCACAAGATTCCCGGTTTCAGCCTCAGCATTTGGGGCGACGTGCCGCTCGGCTCCGGCCTCTCCAGCTCCGCCGCGCTGGAAGTCGTCACCGCGCTCGCTGTTCTGTCGCTGATCGGCGCCGATTATCCGCGTCCGGTGCTGGCAAAGCTCTGTCAGCGCGTGGAGAATGAGTTCGTCGGCGCAAACTGCGGCATCATGGACCAGTTCATCAGCGCCAACGGCAAGGCGAATCATGCCCTGCTGATGGATTGCCGCGATCTCAGCTTCCGACTGGCACCACTGCCCTCCGATGTCGCGCTGGTCATCGCCAACACCATGGTCAAGCACTCCATCTTCGGCGGCGATTATCCGACGCGTCGTCGCGAGTCCGAGGCCGCCTGCGCCATCATCAACGGCCATCGTGGCGGCGTGCCCTTCCTGCGCGATGCAACTCTCGATGACCTGGAAAAGTGGGGCAGCGAGATGGAGCCGAAGTCTTATCTGCGCGCCAAGCACGTCATCACCGAAGACCTGCGCACCGTCGCCGCCAGCGAAGCTCTGCTCAAGGGCGACATGAAGGAAGTGGGCCGCCTGATGGCTGAGGCTCACATCAGTTACAGCAAGGATTTCGATGGCAGTTGCGCCGAGGCCGACCTGATGGTCGATCTGGCCAACGAACTCCCCGGCCTGATCGGCGCGCGGTTGACCGGCGGCGGCTTTGGCGGCTGCACCGTCAATTTAGTGGAGCAGGACAAGGCGGCGGCCTTCGCTGCGGAGTTGGGCAAACGCTACGAAGCCAAGACCGGCATCAAGCCGGAGATCCACATCTGCAATGCCTCGGATGGGGCGCATCGCATCTCGTAAGCACCTGCGGTGCGGCCAAACGCTCGCTACCCGCTCGCAGTAGGTTCGTGGTCTCCCAGGTCCCAAAATCGGGACCTGGGGTGCCCGGCATTCTTGGTTAACGCATCCTGTTCTGTGAACAACACGAATTTATATCCTGCGTTTGGAGTCTGGGTTTGTATTGCTTCCCCGCAGCCACTTTTGATTACCGCTGGGCTACACTGAGAAGTTTCTTGTTATGAGTGTTTGCCGCTACGGCAGCCCACACTGCGCAAATGGGCTGCGTAAGGAGCAGGCCGAAACCCGCTGTGAAAATGATTACGGGAATGCTGACGACGAACATTACGATTGCAGCCAGCACCGATGAATACAGCAACCCGAGTGGGCCAAAGAGCAAGGCTAGAATGATGGCGATGCCCATACTCTTGGTGGACGCAACGACGATAACCGGCTGAGACGGCGACATATCTGACATGGTTCAACTCCTTTTGGATGTGACAACTGATGATTGGAGGACGTTACCCCCCCCACGTACGTATGTGTTCTTCGTCACAGGTGTTTTTTGATCGGGTGAAGGACGCCGTTCACAAACAGCCGGGTGCCCCATCTTTCCGCAGTTTTTCGCGGCAAGTGTGGGACACCTGACGCTCATCCTGTCTTTGCAAGATATAGAAATCCCTAATCCTGCCTCTGTCGGCAATGCGCGTCCGAATTGGCGCAGCGTGGGAAAAGCCACGGCAATCTCAAGGCTTCCTGAGGCCATCCTTGGTAAAATCGGAGCTAGTTCATCCCGATAACGGCTGGTTGTGACCACACCCCGGAGGCTTCTTGAACGTATATATCCTGTCTGTTTTGCTTGGCATAGTGGAAGGCTTGACCGAGTTTCTGCCGGTCAGCTCGACGGCGCACCTGCGCATCACCGAAGCTCTGATGAAGATTCCACTGGAAAACACTGCTTGTTCACTCGGCAATGCCGATTGTTTGCAGAGCGTCTCCTACTGGAAGATGTACAGCATCGTCATCCAGCTCGGCGCTATTTTGGCGCTGCTGCTGCTCTTTCTGAGCCGCATCGTGGATTTCTGCCGCACCTTTCCCAAGGGAGAGAACAGAGACCGCAACTGGCTGACGCACCCCATCTCGCTGACGCTGATCGCCTTTGCCTTCACCTCGGCGCCCGCACTGGCGCTGCACAAGTGGAGCGAGAAGAACCTGGGCAGCCTCAACGCCATCGCCCTGGCGCTGCTGATTGGCGGCATTATCATGTGGATTGTCGATGTTTGGAGCAGCTACTACGAGGCTCACACCACGCACGTAGAAGAGATGTCGCTGCCGCAATCCATCCTGATCGGACTCTGTCAGGCGCTTTCGGCGATCTTCCCAGGAACCTCGCGATCCATGTCCACCATCGCTGCGGGCCAGCTCGCCGGACTCGACCGCTCCACCGCGCTGGAATTCAGCTTTCTGCTTTCCATTCCCACCATGATTGCCGCGACGATCTGGGACCTCAAGAAAGAGGTCTTCCCCAGCCATGGCGTCGCCGCTCACGTCGTGATGACCACCGACAACTGGATCGTGCTTATCATCGGCTTCGTCGTCTCCTTCATCGTGGCTTTGGGCGTCGTCGAGTGGTTCCTATTCTGGGTACGCAAGCACGGCTTTACGATCTTCGCCATCTACCGCATCATCCTCGGCGCGGCATTGCTGCTGTGGGGTGCGAAGTATCTTGGGAGCTAGGGCCAGTGAATACCATTCCGATGGAGTGCGTTGCCAGCAAAAATCCGTCCTGACCGGACACCCCACGGATAGATCGTCGTCTGTGAGGTGGAGACGAGGCGGAGTCCGCAGGGTTTGGTGGCTCCAAGCCCAAGGATGACAACAAAGTAAATATCTCGGTTTTCGCCGCAATACCGCGCAACAGTATATGTCGATATACCCTTGGATCATCGCCCATGCTCAAACGAATCGAATGCTACTTTGAATTCGCGCGTCTCGGCACCAACTGGCGCACCGAGATTCTGGCCGGGGTCACCACCTTTTTGACGATGGCCTACATCGTGCTGGTCAACCCGGCGATTCTGGCCGCTGCCGGAATGCCGCTGGGCGCCGTCACCGCAGCCACGTGCCTGTCAGCGGGTTTCGCCTCCATCCTGATGGGCGTGGTGGCGCGCTACCCCATCGCGCTGGCACCGGGCATGGGCATCAACGCCTACTTCGCCTACGCCGTCTGCCTGCGCCTGCACGTGCCCTGGCAGACGGCCCTGGGCGCGGTCTTTCTCTCCGGCGTCATCTTTCTCGCGCTCACCGCCGCCGGCATACGGCAGATGATTCTGCGCGCCATTCCGCACGAACTGTACGCCGCAGTGGCTTGCGGCATTGGCCTCTTCATCGCGCTGATCGGCCTTCACAACGCGGGCCTGGTGGTTGCCGACGCCGCGACGCTGGTCAGCCTGGGCAACATCCGCAACCCCACGGCGGCGCTGGCGCTGCTTGGCTTGCTGATCATGGTGGTGCTCGCGGCAAAAAAAGTACGCGGCGCAATTTTGATCGGCGTACTTGCCATCACCTGCCTTGCCTGGGCGATGGGCCTGACGCATTGGACACCCGCCGCTGGAGGCCTGCACGAGCTAAGCAAGACCGCCTTCCAACTCGACATTCGCGGCGCGCTCAACATGGGCCTGCTGGAGATTGTCTTCGTCTTCTTCTTCGTGGACCTCTTCGACAACCTTGGTACTCTGGTGGCCGTCACCAAGAGCGCCGGACTGATGGAGGACGACGACTCGATTCCTCGCTTGAATCGCATTCTCTTCACCGACGCCGCGGCCACCGTCTTCGGCTCGCTGACCGGAACCTCGACGGTCGTCAGCTACATTGAATCCACCGCCGGCGTGGCAGCCGGAGGCCGCTCCGGTGTCACTGCCATTGTCACCGGCCTGCTCTTTCTAGCCGCCATCGGCGCGGCTCCATTTGTTGCCATCGTACCTGCCGCTGCTACCGCTCCGGCGCTGATTCTGGTCGGCTCCATGATGCTTGCAACCATCAGCGAAATTCGCTGGCGCAATCCGCTGGTGGCGCTTCCCGCCTTTTTGACGATGGTGATGATTCCCTTCACCAGTTCGATTGCCAACGGAATCGGCTTTGGCGTCATCAGTTGGGCGGCGCTGCAGTTGGCCGCGGGTAAGCCGCGCCGCCAGGAGTGGCTGCTCTATCTGCTGGCCGCGCTTTTTTTGGTTCGATTCATCTATCTGGGAATGAGCTGACCCTGCACCGTGCAGACACCTGTCCTGGAGTTGCCCTCGGCGCGTATACTCATCGGCAAGGCTAACCATACATGGACCTATCCGCATTTTTTTCTACGAGCCTTCTGCAAAACGCCGCCGTGCTGACGGTGATTCTGGCCTTTGTCAGCTATCTGGCTACCTTTCTCAGCGCGCGCATGCTGGCCCGCCGCAAAGACAAGCTGGAGCTGGTCAACCGGCGGCTCAACGAATTCTACGGCCCGCTCTACGTCGCCTCACGCGCGGGCAATATCGCCTACCGCTCGCTGCTCAAAAAGCAGGGCAAGACGCAGAGCTATCCGATTCTGGACAGCGAGATGAAGGAGTGGATGCTGTGGGTGACCACCATCTTCATGCCGCTCAACGACGTCCGCGAGAAGATCATCATCGAGAAGGCTTACTTGGTCGTCGAGGAGCAGATGCCAATCTGCCTGCTGGACTTTGTGACGCACGTAGTAGGTTACAAAGCGGTGCTCTCCAAGTGGGCCGAGGACGACTTCAGCGAGCGCCGCTCCACCATCGGCTGGCCGCCGGAGTTCGATGTTTATGTGGAGCGCTCCTATGCCGCGCTCAAAGCCGAGCAGACCCGCCTGCTGCATGGCGTCCCTGGGCGGCTCTGGCGTCGCTTTTTCCCGCGCAAGGTTAAGTAGCCAAAGCAACTGGCAACAAAAGCGGGAGGCCTGCCGACCGGAACTGCGCGCAACAGGCTTCCCATTTGGAGCAGCCCCCATTTGTTCTGGGTTACTGCTTCAGCCCCACGCCGTACCAATAGCTGTACGTGCCCGTAAAGTTGCCCGCGGAGAGGTTGGCACTGAACTTTGAAAAGACCACCGAGTTGCCCACGAAGGTGACAAAGACATCATTCTCGTGGTTGTTGGGCACAACGATCCGGTAGGTAAACAATCCGTTGCAGGGATCCGTCAGCTTACCGTCGCTGCCGGTGCCATACAAATTGGCGGCGGAAGCAACAGGAGTTACCGTTGCATTGATGATCGTGTTGCTTTGCGAATCAGTAACCGTGATGCCGCCGGCCGCCGTGATCACAATCGTCGCCTGACCCGTCGACGGCGTGCCCGTCTCTACATTGCCCACGCCCGTATTGGCATTGGCCTTCTCGTAGAAGATGCCGCTGTAGGTTCCGGCTACCGTTGGGTCGAAGGCCGAGCTGGCCGCCTTCGGCAAGCCGATGATCGAACCGTTCGGTGAGTCCACGATGAAGAAGCCGCTGGCCGTGCCGAAGACGGTGTCGTTCCCAGTGCCTCCTCCTCCGTCTGGACCAGAGAAATAGGTGCCTGAGGCCGCCTCCGTCATCCCGCTGAAGTCCAGCGTTCCGTTGTTGAAGGCACCGCCAGAACCCTGGTTGAAGTAGCCATACGGCCAGTACGATGAGTTCGTGCCGGAGGTCGCTCCGATTGTCACCGTTCCTACTTCCAGGCCGCCCGCCGCGGTGCGGAACTGAATGTAGTTGTAGCTGTGGCCGGAAAAGCTGCTCAACGTAATAGGTCCGGTCTCCACCGCCGTAATCAACGCCGGCGTGTTGTGAGTCGGTCCTGCTTTGGCTGCCTGAATCAGCAGCGCATAGCCCGGTACCTCGTAGGCCGAGAGCAGATTGCCGTTGGGATCGTTCAGTGTATAGCCGCCGCCTGCGCTCACCGTATACGGAATCGTCCCGCTGTCGCCGTTCGACAGATTCGAATAGCTGAGTGTCAGCGCGGTGGTGTCGATGGTGATGGTGAGAAAGTCGCCCACTGAAGCTGTTCCGTTATAGGTGCGCTTCACGTCATTGTTAACAACCGATGTTGTCTGAAATCCATTGCAGCCGGAGATTCCGGCCAGGACCAGCAAAGCACATACCAGGCGTAGTCGCATAGAAGCCTCCTGAGGAACACATCCGTACGTGCCCACCCATCCGCTATCGGCGTGCGACTATGCTGCGTCATGAGTTGAGACAAAAATAGTTAGACTTTCGTAATGTCTTTCATATTTTTAAGAAAAGTGAAAAGGACAACAATAGTGTCCGTGCCGCAGCCTATCGCGTACTCTGCGAAAGGGTAGGAAGCCACGAACCTCAATCAGCTTGGTTAATTCTGTTCAGCAGCCGCAGTACCGGCTCCTCCTGGTTGACGGTGTAGAAGTGCAACCCCGGCGCGCCGTTGCTGAGCAGCGTCTCGCATAAGCGCGCCACCACCTCCAGCCCGAACTCCACCAGCGCGGGCTTGTCGTCTTGCAGTTCTTCCAGCCGCAAACGCACCCAGCGCGGCAGGTCCGCGCCGCAGCCGGTGCAGAAGCGCACCGTGTTGGCAAAGCCGGTAATCGGCATAATTCCCGGCGTCACCGGAATCGTAATTCCCGCCTTCGCGCAACGCTCCATGAAGTCGAAGTAAGCGTCGGCGTTATAGAAGAGCTGCGTCAGCGCTCCATCCGCGCCCGCCTCCACCTTGCGGCGAAAGTGCTCAAAATCCGCGCTGGGATTCGCCGCCTGTGGATGCATCTCCGGATACGCAGCTACCTCAATCTGGAATGCGTCTCCATGCTCGGCGCGAATAAAGCTGACCAGCTCATTGGCATAGTGAAAGTCGCCGGGTGCCGATGCGCTCATTGCCGTGGCCGGCAAATCGCCGCGCAGCGCGACAATGCGCTTCACGCCGGCCTTGCGGTAGCGCGCGAGCAGCGCGGCAACCTCGGCACGCGTCGAACCCACGCAGGTCAGGTGCGGCGCGGCCTCCACGCCGCCACCGTGCTTCAGCACCGCCGCCAGCGTCTCTGTGGTTCCGTTCTGATCGGAGCCGCCCGCCCCATACGTGATCGAGAAATACTTAGGCCGCGCCGCCGCAAGCTGCTCAATCACAGCCGGCAACTTGGCCGCAGCCTCCGGTGTGCGCGGCGGGAACAGCTCGAAGGAATAACTCAGCGGTGAAGCCATGTGCGAGTCCTCGAAAAATATCGTGAAATAAAACGAGTTTCCCAAGTCTCATTTTCGAGACCTGGGAAACCATAACCGCTATACCCACCAACTGACAACTGCTAGCTGTTCGCTGCTATCAGTACCTGTAATTCTCCGCCTTGTACGGCCCTTCCACCGGCACGCCCAAATAATCGGCCTGCCGCGAGGAGAGCGTCGTCAGCTTGACGCCAATCTTGTCGAGATGCAACCGCGCCACCTCTTCGTCCAGCTTTTTGGGCAGTACATAAACGCCGACTTTGTACGTGTCCTTGTGAGCCCACAAATCAAGTTGCGCCAGCGTCTGATTGGCAAAGCTGTTGCTCATCACAAAGCTCGGATGGCCCGTCGCGCAGCCCAGATTCACCAGTCGCCCCTCGGCCAGCACGAAGATGCCGTGGCCGGCCTGATTCGCAGAGGCGGGGAAGGTGTAGAAATCCACCTGCGGCTTGATGTTCAGCTTCTTCACGCCCTTCTCCGCGTTCAGCCGATCCATCTGGATTTCGTTGTCGAAGTGGCCTATGTTGCAGACGATGGCCTGATCCTTCATCTTCTTCATGTGCTCCAGCGTGATGATGTCCACGTTTCCCGTACATGTGACGTAGATGTCGCCGCGGCCCAGCGTCTCTTCGACGGTGGTGACCTCGAAGCCTTCCATCGCAGCCTGCAGCGCGTTGATGGGGTCGACCTCGGTGACGATGCAGCGCGCGCCCATGCCGCGCAGCGAGTGCGCGCAGCCCTTGCCCACATCGCCATAGCCGCAGATGACCGCAACCTTGCCTGCCACCATCACATCTGTCGCGCGCTTAATGCCGTCGGCCAGAGACTCGCGGCAACCGTACAGGTTATCGAACTTCGACTTCGTCACAGAATCATTCACGTTGATCGCCGGCACCAGCAGCTTGCCCTGCTCCATCATCTTATAGAGCCGATGCACACCGGTCGTCGTCTCCTCGCTGACGCCGCGCCACTCCGCCGCAACCTTGTGCCAGTGCTGGGGGTCTACCGCATAAACCCGCTTGAGCAAGTCCTTGATGACCTTTTCTTCGTGGCTTTCCGAGGGCGAATCGACCCACTTGTCGCCGTTCTCCAGCTCAAAGCCTTTGTGGATGAGCAGAGTCACATCGCCGCCGTCATCCACCACCAGTTCAGGTCCTTTGCCACCCTTGTGCGTGAGCGCTGCCAGCGTGCAATCCCAGTAGTCTTCCAGAGACTCACCCTTCCAGGCAAAGACCGGCACACCTATCGCCGCAATCGCCGCCGCCGCATGGTCCTGCGTCGAGAAGATATTGCAGCTCGCCCAGCGCACCTCCGCGCCCAGCGAAACCAGCGTCTCAATCAGCACCGCCGTCTGAATCGTCATGTGCAGCGAGCCGGTGATGCGAACGCCCGCCAGCGGCTTGGCCGCAGCGTACTTGTTGCGGATCGACACCAGCCCCGGCATCTCCTGCTCGGCGATGGTAATCTCCTTGCGGCCCCAATCGGCCAGCGCCATATCGGCGACCTTGTACTCCGTCTTCGTGCTCGCAACCGTTGAAGCAGCCATGCAAACTCTCCTTGTTGACGAAACATCGTCATATCGTGATATATTGATATGTATCAGAGATCGCCTATGCCGTCAATCATAAAATCGCTCCGCCTCCTCGCCGATCCCAACCGGCTCCGCATTTTGCTCCTGCTCGGCGCTGAGGAGCTTTCGGTTGCCGAGTTGCAGGAGACGCTGGCGATGGGCCAGAGCACCATCTCCACACACCTTTCGCAACTGAAGCAGGCCGGCCTGGTGGAAGACCGCCGCACAGGCAAAAGCAGCCTCTACAAGCTGGTCTTTTCGAGCGATCTCCTCGCCGAACTGCTCACCCAGGCCCGTCAGGAGATTCCCGAAGCGGAAGCAGATTTGCTCGCCATGCACCGTGTTGTCAAAAAACGCCAAGACAAGATGCGCGCCTTCTTTGACTCGGTGGCCGGACGGCTCGGCAAGGATTACGTTCCCGGCAGATCGTGGAAGGGCATGGCCGAGGCGCTGCTTCGCCTGATGCCGCCGATGGTGATCGCCGATCTGGGCGCGGGCGAGGGTGCCTTTGCGCTGCTGCTGGCCGGACGCGCCACCAAAGTCATCGCCGTCGACAGCTCCGCCAAAATGATCGAGGTTGGCCGCGAGCAGGCCCTACGCCATGGCGTAAAAAATGTCGAATACCGTCTCGGCGACATGGAGGAAGTGCCCATCGAAGACGGTGCTGTCGATCTGGTTTTCTTCTCGCAGTCGCTGCATCACGCGCTTCATCCAGAGCGAGCCGTCGCGGAGGCATGGCGCATTCTTGCTCCCGGCGGCCGCATCGTGGTTCTCGACCTGCTCAAGCACCGCTTTGAAGAGGCCCGCGAAATCTACGCCGACGAGTGGCTGGGCTTCAGCGAG